>Ga0070741_10000293_pt1 | contig 191096 bp, 146 predicted proteins | sample Coa_R1_4_FD_66440 | JGI IMG/M metagenome (GOLD analysis project Ga0070741, IMG submission 66440) | Surface soil microbial communities from Centralia Pennsylvania, which are recovering from an underground coalmine fire - Coalmine... | ecosystem: Environmental > Terrestrial > Soil >... | reverse complement strand
TTCGGAAGCAGCTACAATGGAACGCCTTTCATGCGATATAAAGATGAAGTCTAAAGCACATGTGCTTTAGACTTCATCTTTATATCGCATGAAAGGCGTTCCATTGTAGCTGCTTCCGAAGAAATTCCTCACAAGAACACGCACGTGTGCTTTTCTCAATGCATGTCTGGCGTAGCCACCTCTTTCGCGACGGATCTTTTTACTTTGTGACCTTATTTGACTTTAGGAAGTTGAAGCGCTGAGATATGCGTGCCGGTCGCTAAGGCGGGGCAAGGGCCTGATGTTCCAATCTGCCCTCGAACCCTGGAACTGAACTAAGCCCAGTTGGATGCGAAAACGGAGGTCAAGCATGGGCTATCGTTTGATAATGGTTCTGATCGCATCATTCGCGTTGGCCGGCACCGCATTCGCCCAGGCATACGGTACAAAAGGGTATGCGCCAGGAGCATGGCACCCTGACGAGCTTCCACCGGAGGTTTCCAAGCCCAGCTCCAAGCCTTACGACCCGCATGACTTGTCCGGAGTTTGGTCCGTCCCCACGTATGCCTATGAGATGCACACCTTCACGTCGAAACCCGATCCGACGGTGCCTGATTTAGGCAAACAATCACCGATCGTTCCTCCGATGACTGATTATGGAAAGGCAAAGCTCGAAGCGAACAAGCCCGGCTACGGACACCGGGCTGTGCCCAATGGCACCGGAAATAACCCGCTCTCGATCTGCGACCCGCTTGGCTATCCATATGCTTTGTGGGCAGCCAACCTAAGGCCGATCGAGTTCATTCAGGTTCCCGGCAAAATCTTGATGCATCTCCAATATCATGACGTGTTGCGCACGATCTGGACCGATGGCCGGCAACTTCCGAAGAATCCTGACCCCGCATGGTATGGATATTCGGTCGGTCACTGGGAGGGAGACACGTTCGTCATCGACTCGACTGGTTATGACGACAGGACCTGGCTCGATCACTTCGGAGATCCGCACAGTGACCAGATGCGCTTGCAAGAGCGCTGGCATCGTGCAGGGCCCGACACTTTGGAACTGACCATGACTCTTACCGACCCTAAAATCTACAAGGAGCCGTGGGTCAGCGATAAGATGATTTTCGTCAGGCGCAACGTGGCCCTTTTCGAGGAGATCTGTGCGCCGTCGGAAGAAGGGCGCTTTAACCAAGGATTCAGCTACCCCGATCCAGGCAAGCCGAAACAATAGACGTCAATTCCTGCAATGCGGCTTCATCGAGCCACTTCCAGCCCTTAATTCGCCGCGCTGGCTTTCGCTTGAGACTTCAGCTCCCTTTTGTATCCGGGACCGTAAATCACTCTGCCTGGCCGCGCGCCCGTATGCCTGCCGTTGTCAATCACCACGACGCCGTTCACTAACACGTATGGAACTCCTTTAGCGTAAGAATTGGGCTTCTCATACGAATTCGTTTCGCCGACCTGATTCGGATCAAATAGCACTACATCTGCCGCAAATCCTTCGTGTATCTGTCCGCGATCGGCGATACCCATGATTTGGGCAGGCAGCGAAGTCATCTTGCGAACGGCATCCTCAAGCGTCAGCACGTGCTGGTCACGCACGTAGTATCCCAATATGCGCACATTGGAGGCGAAGCTGCGCGGATGCGCGAAATCGCTATTCTTCAGGTTGAGGACGGCGCCATCGCTGCCGACGCCCACCCAGGGCAGGCGCATCACCATCCGCACGTTTTCCTCCGACTGATTGTGGAAGATGCCCTGTATTCTGCCACCCTCGTCCGCCATGAGGGCGAGGCACGTGTCGGCAGGATCGGCATCGCCGCGAAGTTTCGCGATGGCGCTAACACGCATGCCCAGATACTTCTTATTTTCCGGCTTTGCGGCCGTGGCCATGACGATTCCGTCCCACCCGCCATGCTCCTTTGACCAGGTGATGAAATCGGCATCGTGCTTGATTTTCTGCTGCACCGCCGGGTCCTGCAGCCTTTGCGCGAATTTATCGGGCCCTCCGGCAGTCGCCCACGTAGGAAAAAACGCGCTCCAACCGTGATGCATTGCCGTGTACGGATATTGATTGGCGACAACATCCAGGCCCTCTGCGCGAGCGTCTTCGACCTCTGCGATGTACCTCGGCATCATGCTGAGGTTATCAGCGCCCTTGACGTAAAAGTGGAAGATCTGGACGCGAATATCGGCCTCTTTGGCAACACGTTTTACGAATGCGAGCTCCTTTTCTTCCTGCGCTCCCTCGCTTCCCATATGAGACGAATAAATCCCGCCATAGCTTCTGACCACCTTAGCCAATTCGACGATTTCGTCGGGATAGGGCGGCCCGCCGCTGGGGAAAGCGGTCGCCAGCCCGAACGCGCCTTCTTCCATGGATCGGCCCATCAGCTTCTTCATGAGCTCCATTTGGGCCGGCGTTGCCGGTGCCGTTTCATACCCCATGGCCGCATGCCGAATCTGCTGGTCGCCGGCGTATGACGCGACATTAATGGAAATTCCTTGGCGCATGATTCTTTCGAAATATCCAGTGAAAGTAGTCCAGTCGACCGTCACACCCAATTTTTGCGGATCGTTGGGATCGAGCTTTTCAGGCTTCATGCCGTCTCGCGGCGCAACGCTCACACCTTCACCAATTACGTCGAGCGTGACTCCTTGCCGTACTTTGCTCTCGGCATTGCCGTCCGCGAGCAGGGTGTAATCAGAGTGCGTGTGCAGATCGATGAACCCGGGTGCCGCGACGAGTCCTTTTGCATCGATCACGCGCGTGCCGCGCGCGTTGTCCAGATGGCCGACGGCCGCGATCTGGCCATCCTTGATTCCCACATCTCCAGTGAACCACGGATTGCCGGTACCATCGACGATCTTGGCACCACGGATCAGCACATCGTAGGTGCCTACCTGGCCAAAAAGCGTGACAGCGGTGGCCAAGGCCAGCAGTGCCGCCGTCATCCACCTCGGTCTGATTGCCATATCTGCTCCTTCCTTCGGAAGTTGAAGCTGACGCCGCGGACCGGAGCGATATTTGGTGGGCCCGCTAGGATTTGAACCTAGGACCAACGGATTATGAGTCCGCTGCTCTGACCGCTGAGCTACGGGCCCGCCGGAACACAGACTATCAGCGTCTGGTTAGCGAAATTGCACCCGAGATTCGGATGCGCGAAACCGCAGGCGGTAGTCTTGCATCGCCGATCCAGCCGCCATGTGGTAGGAGTCTAGTGGGGTGGCGATTAAGTATCAAGAGCACGTCGAGACGGGGAATAACTCTGACTGCTCCGATTAAGCCTGCTTACACGAGCGGTGATTCTCATCACAGCGGATAGCTTCGAAAGACATTACTCTGAGGATGCTAAAGGAGGCAGATACGAGAGCACTTGCATATCTCGCAGCTGGAATTGGCATCGGTGACCGCTGTGGGTGTGTTTTTTGCGCCACAATCGGGCGATGAAATTCGCAGACGGATCGCTAACAAGTGCTTTGACACCATAGATAGCGCCAATGACAAGGTGTGGCAATCTCGCCTGCAGGTCAGGGATGTGGTGAATAAAGGCCAACAAGAGATCATAAAAGTGGTAGCGGCGGGCCGAGCAGCAGTTGCAAAACCGAAGACGGCTGAAACCCCCGTCGCAATATTGTGAAGTGGCTTTGTGGAGGCGCACCATGCTCCACCATGATTATTTCTTTGTGATCCTGCTTATCTTTGGGCTGTATCTGATGTTTCAATTTTATTCCATGGGCGGCCACTTGCGGCGACACTGAATGACTTCGCTGCCGGTTTCGCACCCGTGCTGATTTGATCGAGCACAAGGGTGCTAGCTTACTCAGGGCCCTCAAGGCGAAGGACACTTCCCCGTTCGCGGCTTCTTTGTTAGCATCTGACGTGCCTCGAGCCCCACACCTGGCGATGCCAAGAATTCTCCAACAGCTCATCGGCGCGCTCCTCATTTCCATTATTGCTTCCCCTGCTTGGACACAATCTCAAGTCGTTGGCACTGTCCTGACGAGCCAGTCGGCAACGGTGGCGAATGTGACGGTGTCTCCGGGGTCAACTATATTCAGTAGAGAATCCATTTCTACTGACGAACACGGCAGCGCGCAAATTGCCGTTACCGGCGGCGGGCGCATTGAAGTTCTTCACGACAGTGCGGTTCAACTAGATGTTGCGAAGGCGGGAGTGAGATTTGATGTCTTCCGCGGCGGTATTTCCTTTACAGGTGGACCAGAAACCGGCGTTGAGACTATTCTCGGCGACGCTACGATTCGATCCGCTGATCCCTCTTCGGTGGGCGTGCTTCACCTCGAAAGCGCTGATTCCGCGGTGGTGGCCGCGCTTAAGGGAAAGCTAGCGATCCGAACCGAGCACGACGCCAAGTTGATTGAAATCCCTGAAGGTTCCGCGGCTCGAATTACCCTGGTCGATGACCCAAATCCGCAGCCTCAAGGGGGCGCTCAACCTGCAGGAAAAGCCGCGCCTGCGATCGGGAAAATCGCCTTGATCGTCATCCTGTTCGCCGCCGCGTTTCTCGCCGCATTTCTGTGGATCGCAGCTCACGAACCGTCCGAGACGCCTTCACAGCTCGGGGGCGAGATTAGCCCTTTCAAATTGCAATAGCCAGGTCTAGGTTTTAGCGGCCTCAACCGCCTGGCATCATGCTATCGCGCCGCCAGTAAGCAAAGCCGTGAATTGACATCCCTAATCCCTGCCGGAATAATTGCGAAATGACCCGTCCTGAGGCGGTTCGGCGCGTGAAGACGTACTCCGCAGCAAGCGGATACGTGTATCAATATTACTTTTACGAGGTACAGAAGAGTCGGCGCGGCCTTTCTTCAGGCACCGAATACGTCTATATGGTTTCACTCGACAGGCGGCAGGTTTTTCCGCTGCGAATCTTCGTCAAACAATCGGCTGTGGAGAAATGGGGGCGCACTGCGGGGCGCGCCCTTTCCGGCACGGAAGAATATGCCATTGCCAAACTGCGGCTCTTTCAGGCGCTCGATGATTCCCAGGAGGCGGAGGGGAAACAGCTCGATATAAGTGTTGATGAATCAAACCTCGAAGCGCTTCTTTCACAGCTCGATATATAAGGTGGTAGCCCCGACGGGAATCGAACCCGTATTACCGGCTTGAAGGGCCGATGTGCTAACCGTTGCACCACGGGGCCACACGCGGGCCAGCGTACACCAAACAAAAGCAAATCTTAACATAGACCGCCGCTGGTCTATGGAACCGCGCTTCTCGGCTGGCCTGTTCGGATTTGTTACACAGTGAAGGAACTGCCGCAACCGCAACTGTGTGTGGCCTTGGGATTCTGGAAGACAAATCCCTGTCGCATCAATGTCTCTTCGTAATCCAGCGTGACTTCATCGAGGTAAACGTAGCTCTTTGGATCAACAAAAACTCGCGCTCCGTTCTCATCAAAAACCTTATCGCGATCGCGAGCCTGTGCTTCAAGTCGCATCGCGTAGGTCAGCCCCGAGCAGCCGCCGCCTTGCACACCCAGCCGCAAGCCTCCCCCCGCCGCAACGCCTTCCTTGGTGAGAAGCTCGCGGATTTTTTTCGCTGCCTTTTCAGTGACGTGAATCATTTTTCGTTCGTCCGGAAATTCGCCTTTTGTCCGAGTTCGAATATCGACTAATTGGTCTTGCTCGCATGGAGCCGTTCCCTGGCTTCATAAAGAGGCGACAATTCGCGCAGCCGGCGAACCACCTCGATAACGCGTTGTATTACGTAGTCGACTTCTTCCTGCGTATTGAAACGGCCCAGTCCAAAACGGATCGAGCTGTGAGCCAGATCCTCGTCCACGCCGATCGCCTTTAAAACATAGCTCGGTTCTATTTTAGCCGATGTACAGGCCGAACCGCTCGATACTGCAACATCATTGATACCCATCAGCAAAGATTCGCCATCCACATAGCGGAAGCTAACGTTCAGATTGTTTGGCAGCCGATCAGCCAGCGAACCGTTCACGTTCACTTCGTCCAGGCCGTTCAGAATTCCTTCCTTCAGGCGGTCGCGAAGATTGCGCAGGCGGTCGTTTTCCTGTGCCATTTCGGTCTGACAGAGCTCCGCAGCTTTGCCGAAGCCGACGATTCCCGGAACGTTCAGCGTGCCCGAACGCATCCCACGCTCATGCCCACCACCATCGATAAGTGACGTCAATTGGACGCGCGGATTGCGCCGCCGGACGTAAAGCGCTCCGCATCCTTTCGGACCGTACATTTTGTGTGCGGTCATTGACAGCAAATCGATGTTGTCCCTGATGACGTCAATCCCAATCTTGCCGACCGCTTGTACTGCGTCCGTATGAAACAGCACACTCGTTTCTTTCGCGATTTTTCCGATTTCTTCGATGGATTGGATGACCCCAATCTCGTTATTCGCGTACATGATGCTGATCAAAATCGTCTTCGACGTGATTGCCCTTCTCAAATCATCGAGATCGATACGACCGTCTTTGGCGACCGGCAGATACGTGACCTGAAAGCCAGATTTTTCCAGGCGCTTACATGTATCGAGCACTGCTTTGTGCTCGGTGGCCTGCGTAATGATGTGATTACCTTTCTCGCGGTACATCTCTGCGATGCCCTTAATCGCGAGATTATTGGATTCCGTTGCGCCGCTGGTAAAAATGATTTCCTTCGGAAGCGCATTGATAAGCCTCGCGAGTTGGCCACGCGCGGTCTCTACCGCCTCTTCAGCAGCCCACCCAAACGAGTGGCTTCGGCTGGCTGCATTCCCAAATTTCTCAGTAAAGTAGGGCAACATCGCGCTCACGACGCGCGGATCGACGGCCGTGGTGGCGTGATTATCCATGTAAATCGGCAATTTCAGCATGAGCCTTACTATTCTAGAGCTAAACTCGACGACAACGCCAACTTCAGTGCGCTGTCCTACTCGTTTTCATTTATATATCTGATGCTGGTGGTTGTGGATTTTGGCGAATTACTTTGCCGTCGCGTCTATTTGTTGACTGGCGCTCGAGGGTTCATGGATGTGATCCAACGAATCGACATGCTTGGGCAGGCCGTTCATCTCCAGAAGCCGGGATAGCGCCTGGCCTGTATAGGATTTCTTATTGCGAGCCACCTGCTCTGGAGTGCCCTGCGCGACGATGCGGCCCCCCGCATCGCCCCCCTCGGGACCGAGATCAACAATCCAGTCGGCTTGCTTGATTACGTCCAGATGATGCTCGATTATCAGCACGGTATTCCCGAGATCCACCAACCGATTCAGGACATGCATCAATTTCTTGACATCATCGAAGTGCAAGCCAGTTGTGGGCTCATCCAAAATGTAAAGGGTACGTCCTGTTTGGCGCCGCGACAACTCCCGCGCCAGTTTGATTCGCTGCGCTTCTCCCCCAGAAAGCGTTGTCGAAGACTGGCCGAGTTGAACGTACGCCAGACCGACATCGACCAGCGTCTGCAATTTTTGGCTCACCTGCGGAATATTTTCGAGAACCCGCAGCGCTTCCTCGATAGGCATGTCCAGCAGATCGGAAATCGAGTAATTTTTGTAACGCACGGCAAGCGTTTCGGAGTTGTAGCGGCGGCCGCGGCAAACGTCGCAGGTGACGTAAACATCGGGGAGAAAATTCATCTCAATGCGCTTAAGTCCATCGCCCTGGCACGCCTCGCAGCGGCCGCCTTTGACGTTGAAGCTGAAGCGGCCTGGTCGATAACCTCGTTCACGCGATTCCGGCAGCATCGCAAATAGCTCACGAATCGGCGCGAAAACCCCGGTGTACGTGGCCGGATTCGATCGCGGTGAGCGCCCGATCGGCGCTTGGTCTATTTCGATAACCTTGTCGATGTACTCGGCTCCACGAATTTCGCTGAACTCACCGGGCCGCTCCATGGATCGATAGAGCTTTTGAGCAAGCGCGCGGTAGAGGATGTCGTTGACCAGCGTCGATTTTCCCGAACCGGAGACGCCAGTAACCACGACGAGCAGACCTAGCGGAAAATGAACATCAATACTCTTCAGGTTGTTTGCCTCACAGCCGAGGACCGAAACTAGTTTTGCTCCTGCAGGGCGGCGGGTGGGTGGTACGGGAATTTGCAGTTTTCCCGACAGATATTGTCCGGTGAGCGAATCCGCGCTGGCGGAAACTGCGGCTGGCGTTCCGATTGCAACCAAGTGGCCGCCGGAATTCCCGGCTCCGGGACCAAGGTCGACAACGAAATCGGCACGCCGTATGGTCTCCTCATCATGCTCGACGACGAGGACCGTATTGCCAAGATTGCGAAGCTGCTCGAGCGAAGCGAGAAGCCGGTGATTATCGCGAGCGTGCAGCCCGATCGAAGGCTCATCGAGCACATACAGAACGCCTCGAAGCCTCGAGCCGATTTGCGTCGCCAGGCGAATTCGCTGTGCCTCTCCGCCCGATAAGGTGGCCGCAGACCGATTCAAACTGAGATAGCCAAGACCGACTGCAAGCAGGAAATCCAGCCGCTCGGCGATTTCCGCCAGTGGGCGACCGGCAACCTTACGCTGACGAAGCGTAAGGGAGTTGCGCACACGATCGATAGCGGGCCGCGCCTCGCCGAGAGCCAATGCGGTGAAATCCGCGATGGAGAGTTCACCTACTTTCACAGCCAGGCTTTCCGGTCGAAGCCGCTTTCCGCCACACGCCGCACACGGAACCGCCGACATATAATGCGTTAACCATTCGCGATACCCGTCCGAGTTGGTTTCGGCGAGATTCTCTTCGAGAAATCCAAAAATCCCAGGAAATCGGAACCCGGTCTGGTTCTTCCGTTCGCGACCTGAAAGCTCAACCCCAGATGCGGTATTACCACCCGGAGCGAAGCGGCTCTGGATGGGTGGATTGCCATAAAGGATCAGGTTCTGCTCGCGCCGGGACAGTTTTTCGAACGGTTTGGATAAGTCAAAACCGTGGGCAACGGCCGCCAAATCGAGCGTGCGCTTCAAATACGCCGAACCTGAACCGGGTCCCAATCCACCCTCGAAGAGCGGACGCGACCAGTCGACGATCACCTTCGCGGGATCAAAATCGTATTTCGAACCCAATCCGTGGCAAGCGGGACAAGCACCATATGGAGAATTGAAGCTAAAAGAGCGAGGCTCGAGTAGCGGAACGGAAATACCACAATCAGCACACGCCAGCTTTTCCGAGAAAACACGTTCGGTGCCGTCGATTACTGAGACCATTACGAGGCCTTGAGTCAATTTGAGGGCAGTATTCAGCGATTGCGTAAGCCGCTCGGCAATCCCGGGTTTGACTAAAAGCCGATCGACCACGATTTCGATGTCATGGTTCTTGCGACGATCGAGACGAGCAGGCTCGTCGAGCGGATACAGCACACCATCGATGCGCGCGCGCGTAAAGCCGGCACGTGCCATCCTGTCGAGTTCTTCGCGGTACTCGCCCTTACGGCCGCGGACAATTGGCGCGAGCACCATAATGCGGTCGCCATCCCGCGCCAATTCGCCGCTCAGGACCGCCTGCACAATTTGCTCACTGGACTGCCGTGTGATCGCGCGTCCGCAGTTCGGGCAATGTGGAACGCCAATCGAGCTGTAAACGACCCGGAGATAATCGTAAATTTCGGTGATCGTGCCTACTGTCGATCGCGGAGAACGCGTTGTTGTCTTTTGCTCGATGGCAATCGAAGGTGAAAGACCGTCAATCGAATCAACATCCGGACGTTCCATCTGATCGAGAAACTGGCGAGCATAAGCGGAAAGCGATTCCACGTATCGTCGCTGTCCCTCGGCATAAATCGTATCGAAGGCCAGTGACGATTTTCCGGAACCTGAGAGTCCGGTGATGACTGACAGCGAGTTACGAGGAATTTCGAGACTGACGTTCTTCAGATTGTGCTGTCGGGCCCCGCGGACGGTAATGCTCTTCAATGTCATCGAATGCCATTCAGGCCGGGCGCACACAGGACGGAGAACACCCTGAGGATACAGTGCGGCCAGAATAATCTTCCACGTTAACAATCGCCCCGCTGCTGGTCAAGCCAGGCCCGCCGTTCGCCGAACTCGAACCACAAGGATACCGATTCTTCTGGGACACAGAGTTGCATTTGACCACGGTGTGAACCTAAAGCCGCTCGGTTTGGCCTTATTTGACAATCGTTGCGCGACATAAAGGAAAGCGTGGGGTCCTTACTGTAGGCCATCCGCGCTCATAAGAATTTTTTCCCCGGACGTTTTCCTTTTTACCAGCAGAGCTTTCGAAAACCAACGTAATTACAAGGGCTTAGGTTTGGCGCGCTGCGTGCCTTAAGAATTACCGAAGGGGGAAGACGAGCCGAGGATCCCTTTAGGGGATTGAGGGCTGGGCCGGCGCGATCTTCCCCCCGACATTTCTTGGGTTCCTTCCGGGTGAATATCTCAAAGCCTTTGGGCCACCCTGTGCAGCCAATTTAAGCCGTTCCCTGTCTATTTTCATCGCTACGATTTGCGGAGTGGCCTGACGTCTATTTCGCTGATAAAGCTCTGCTCGCTTTGCGTAAGCAAGGTTTCTACAGCGTAGGCTACGTCCTCGGGCTGAAGTAGGTTTGTGGTACTTCGGCCGGCATGTGAAGAAAATCCTGTCGCAACACTCCCGGGACACACCACGCTTACCCGAATGCCGTGGGCGCGCAAGTCCTCGGCCATACAGGAACTTAATCCCATCAGTCCCCACTTCGAAGCGCAATAGATTGCCCCGCCCGCGAAAGCACTCTTGGATGCCAGCGAACTGATATTGATGATGTGCCCGCGGCCAAGGCGGATCATTCGGGGCGCCGCAACTCGGCTGGTAAGAAAGACTGCTTTCAGGTTCGTGTTCACTACCGCATCCCAGTCGGAATCGCATAGCTCGTAGAATGGACCGAAACGGCCTGCGCCGGCGTTATTCACAAGAATTTCAATTTCGCCGAGTTCACGGCAGGTCTGCTCGATCATCCGGTGCACGTCGTCCGCTCGCGTGACGTCCGCCACGATGGGCAAGATTTTTCTTCCGCCTTGGCGCAGAGGAGCAGCGGCCCGTTCGATCTCATCACGATTTCTCGCGCAGACTGCAACATCGACACCCAATCGGGTAAGACGCGACGCAATCGCCCGACCAATGCCGCGGCTGCCACCTGTAACCAAAGCAACTTTCCCCGCGAGTGGTAAATCGGTATCCTGAAGCCGCTGTGATGATCCGGTTGACATCTTTCAAACTCGGCAACAATCCTTTTGTGTCAGGAACTCATCATAGCATTAGCGATTTGAAGCCTGGGGCGGAGGCGCCCCCCGCTCGTCGACACAGGGAACGTGCTTGCACCGTCGGAGAAATTTCCCCTATAATCTCCCGATCTTGAACCTGGTCGGCAATTCTTTATAGTCGGCAAATTGTCACTCAACGCCTTACATTGAAATTTGCCGAGGAGGCAGTTGGATGCAACCATCTTGCAAAGCGATCGCTGTCGCGTTTCTCGCAGCCGTTTTCGTACCGGGCGCCACGGCCCTGACGTGGGCGGTTCCTCAGCAGCAGGCAGCACAAGCACAGCAGCAGAAACCGAACTACACCCTGGCCGAATACAATGCCTACCAGGCCGCCCATAATGAAAAAGATCCGCAGATGAAGCTGAAAGATCTCGACGATTTTGTAATGAAGTTTCCGGGTTCCGCCTTGCTGATGTACATCTATGGAGACTATGAATCGACGTATTTCGCCCTGAAGAATTATCCAAAAACAATCGAGTACGCAGATAAGCTTTTGGCGTTGCCGAATGTCGATTTAGGGACGCGCTTGCAAACCCTCGGCTATCGCGCACAGGCGATGTTATACGGTTCCGCGGACAAAGAACTGCAAACGCAGGACGCTTATACAAAGGCGAAGGATGCGTCCGCGCAAGGACTGCAAACGTTGAGTCAGTGGCAGAAGCCGCAAAATATGGCCGACGACCAGTTCAACAATAATAAGAAAGCGCTGGGCGTTCTCTTTAACTCTGTCGCCGGCATAGCGGAATCTGGTTTGAAGGACTACAAGGGCGCCGCGGACTCGTACAAAGCGGTCTTGGCGCTGGATCCCAGCGACGCCGTCACCCATTTCCGCCTCGGCGTAGCGTATTTGCAAGAAATGCCGCCCGACGCCCCGGACGGTTTTTGGGAACTCTCGCGTTCGATCGCCTTGAAAGGCCCGGGCGAAGCTCAGGTTCGAACGTACCTCCGGAATCAGCTCCTGCACTATCAGATGCTCGCTTGCGATAATCTTGCCGACGACGAAATCAACCAAATGATTACTCTCGCAGGAACTACCAGCGACCGGCCAGCATCGATGACCATTCCGAGTGCGGACGACTTACAAAAGGCCCGTGACGATACTGCGGATTTCTTGCCGTGGCTGCAGGAGGGCGGAGAGCACGGCAGAGTCATGTGGCTTGCCACCTGCGGGTCTGAATACCCGGACGTCGGCGTCAAAGTCCTCGACATAATGCCCACGGATAATGACAACTTCACATTGAAAGTGTATCGTCCAGCCGCAGCGGATCCGGATGCAGCCGCGAAAGAGATGGACGCCGCAACCATGCCTAATATGGAGATCCATATTGTCATGCAGCCCGATGTAAAGCGGCTTATGAAAGATGACGCGGTACGCTTCACCGGAACTCTCAAAGGGTACCAGCAATCGCCATTCATGCTGACTTGGGAGAATGGAAAGGTTAATCCCGAAGATTTACAGCCTGCGCCTAGTGGCGGAAAGCGGCCCGCGAGAACGGCAGCGCCGAAACGGCCGGGCGCGTAAATTCTCGCGTAGTCAAATCTAGCACTTCGAAAACGGCCCCACGGGCGTTGGGGCCGTTTTTCTTTTTATGAGGTGTGATCCATCGCGCTAACCGGCTGCCGCTTAAGCGCATTCGGTGCTGTTCGGAAAGGTTAGTGTGGAACTGCGGGAGAGATCAGCCTAAGGCCCCGCATACCGAGCCACAACACAAGACAGTATCGGTCCAGCCCCAGTTAGCTTTCTTGAACTTGCACAATCTCGCTTGCAGATTTCGATTCCGCTCGCGGCCAGGTGAATGCCCCATTGAGCAGGTAACTCATACAAGCTCCCAGGAGGATGGCAACGAATTGGCAGCTAAGGGGCACTCCCATCTTACCAAGATACGAATTCACTATTGGCAGATGCGACGCTACATGAACAAAAGTCACGTAGAACTCTGTCGTAATGAAAATGCCCATCGCTGATATCACCGCGAAGGAGAAAAATCCGCGAAGTAAGCGCAGCCCCTGATGCTGCCGGTCGGAAAAGGTCCAGCGGTTGTGAAAAATGAAATTACACGAGGTTGAAACCGCACTAGCAACCGCAGAAGGGACCCACCCTGATCCGAAACTCACGGTCAAGAAGATCGCCATCGTCGCCAAATTAATCGCGATCCCGCTGCAACCCACGATGCCATATTTCAGCATGCGGGTGTTAATCTGCGCTTTGTTTTTGGCCCAATCGAACACTCGAGTCATGGTTCCATTTGAACGATAGCTATTATGAACCGCGTATGAAACCATATTAGAGAAAATCCGTAGGGAAGCCAATCGCATTTCGTGTGTGGCTATTCAAAACAGTATCGTCACATGTTTCATATCACTGTAATCCAAGCGTCAGCCCAATTTAGCCACTGCGACTTGGATGGTTTGAATTGACACCTAGCCTGCTCCGGGCATAGCATCCAGCCATATTTCTCGGCTCAGAATCCACAAGCTAAACTCCGCTACGGAGCTACGCTGGACGTGAATTCCCGGGGAGAGAACAACCATGAAAACGATTTGCCGGCCGTTGCTGTATGCATTTTGGGTAGCGGCTGGAACGACAGCGCTCCTGTCTGCTTTGCCTGCAGTGTCTCAGAGCAAGCCTACCGCCGCAACAACGGACAAGAGGGGTAGCAAAGGTTCCTCTGACACGTACATGCCGGGCTGCTGCGACACAAACGAACAGCTCCAGCAGTTTTATCTAGGGTTACCTGCGGCCAGGAAGCCCACACCGCGCGCGCCGGACGGCCATCCGGATATGACCGGTTTTTACGACAATCCTTTCAATACGACAGTGACAAAAGATGATAACGGTTCCGTCTCATTCACCTTGGGCGGGGGAAACAGAAAGTCTCCATATCATTGGCCAACGCCGATGATGCCTTCATATAAGCCGGAATATGCCGCGAAAGTTGAGACGCTCTTCAAGAACCAATACGGCGCCAGCACGCCTGACGATCCTCAATATGATTGCAAGCCCATGGGGGTTCCACGTGCCTCCATGATCCCGCTGCAGTTTGTGCAGACACCAAAAATGGTAGTGATCTTGTATGAATCGAATTTCATCGGTCAGACCTACCGCATCATTTACACTGACGGCCGCCCTCATCCCAAGGATCTCGACAGCTCGTTTCTCGGTGATTCGATCGGCCATTGGGAAGGCGACACGCTGGTGGTTGACGTCACGGGCCTCAACGATGAGACTTGGCTCGGTGGCGCTCAGGGACATACCGAGCCCGGTGGCCCCGGCGAACCCGGTCATCAGATCGTCGAGACCCACGCGCTGATCCATAGCGACCAGGAGCACGTCACCGAACGTTACACCCGCCACGGCGACATGATCGTGTACGAGGCGACAGTCGACGACCCGGTCATGTTCACCAAACCCTGGGTTCTCACTCCGCGTCACTTCATGCTGGGGATTCCGCCGGACGATCGCATCTTTGAGAGCTTCTGCGAAGCGCGCGACAAGAGCCACATCATTCGCCCCTCGGAGCAAGACGAGCCGGAGTGCGAGCTGGGGAATGCGCTCAATAAACCGGGCGATCCGGCCTGCCGCCGTTAGCCCCGTGTTGGAGCGCGGTGTGCCCTTGGGTTCTCTTGACGCAGAAAGCTGCCGCCTGATACGATCCGCCCAAGTCTTCTCGGCCATTTTCAATGCACCGTCCCCATTTTGGGAGAACGCCATGAGAATCAAAACACTCCGCCTCCTGGGTACGTTCTTTGGTCTCTCGATAGCTGTTATGCCCGCCTTGGCTCATCATTCTGTTACGGCGGAGTTCGATCCTAAAAAGAGTTTCACCGTCACCGGAACGCTCAAGAAATTAGATTGGACCAATCCTCATATATACGTATGGGTGGAAACCAAGGACCAATCCGGACAAATGGTCACTTACGGCATCGAGGCTGTTCCTCCCGGAATGTTGCATCGAGCTGGTATCACCCGCGATATGTTTAAGGTGGGTGACACCGTCACAGTCGTGGCGGCGCCCGCAAAAGACGGCACCAAAACCCTCGGCCTAGGGCGGCGCATCACCTTTTCCGATGGACATTCGATCCGCTTGAACGACAGGAGTGATGACGAAAATAATCCGCAGCAGTAAGCGGCCTGACACTTTGTTAGGTGTTTGCGGCCGGCCAGCATTGGCCGGCCGCTCGTTTTGAAGCGCGTGACAGCATCGAAGAAGTGCATTCTTACAGGAGGGCATTGATGTCCTACCGGTCGATTTTCTCAAGCGCAATATTTGCAGCCATCGCGTCGCTCGCCGGGCCTTCGCTCCACGCGCAGCAGTTTGCGCCGATCATGACGCACGCTTTGAATGGAGGCGTCTACTGGATCGAGGGTGGCGTTGGGTCAAATTCGGGGGTGGTGATTGGCAAAAACGGCGTGATCGTCATTGATGCCAAGCAGACGCCGGAATCGGGCAAAGCCGTAATGGCTGAAATCGCAAAACTCACGCCCAAGCCAGTGACGCATATCATCATCACCCACAGCAATCTCGATCATGTTGATGGCTTGCCCGGGTTTCCGAAAGGCCTGACGATCATCGCGCAGGAAAACTGCAAAGAACAGGTGGAGCATCCGCGCCCAAGCCCGCAAAACATCGACCTTGCCGGTTACATCCCCACCAAAACTGTCGCCAAAAAGGAATCCATTACGATTGACGGCGTACGCGTCGAATTGTTTCATTGGGCGCCGGCGCATACAAGCGGCGATCTGATCATCTATCTGCCGGATCAAAAAATCGCCTTCACCGGCGACATCACAGTGGCGCGGCTCCCTTACCCGCTCATCCATCTCGAAGACCAAGGCTCATCGCTTGGCTGGATCGAAAGTATGAAAGGGATTGTCGCCCTCAACGCGGAGACCTATATTCCCGGCCACGGCGGTCCGCAGACTAAGGCCGAACTCCAGCAGCGCGTCGCCAACACCGCCGCACGGCGGGATAAAATCAAGCAACTCGTCGCTCAGGACAAATCTTTAGACGAAATCAAGAAAGAACTCGGCGAACCGCCAGCGCAGGGTCAGTTCCCGAGCTTCACTGAAGTTGTTTACAAAGAGCTCACGAAATCCAAAAGCTGACCGAAGACCGCCGCAGTTATGCAAGCACCCTCCGCTATTCGCGCAGTGGTATGCGGTTAATTTGATCTCTTCCCGAAGTTCGCCGCCAGGTAGGATGCCATTGTGAGAATTTCGGCTTGAGTCGCCACGTTGGTGCCCGCGCGCGCCATCATGTTGCTTACGGTATTGTTCCACTCTTCTTTGCTTCTCTGCACCGTGGTGATTCGGCCCAGATCGTGACAGAGCGCGCAGTGCGATTCCACGAGCTTCTGGCCGTCGCCGGTGGGCAAGGCCTCACTTTTCAGACCGCTCTGCATCGGCGAAGTGCCCGGGCCAAAGCCCTTCGCCAGATACTGCGCCACCGTGTCCGCCTCCTGAGAATTGAGCTGCGCGCCGCGCAGGATCATGTCATCTACGAAGTGGCGCCAGCCTACAGGGCCGTCTCGCAGCGCCACAATCAATTTCAGGCCATGACACTGGGTGCACGCGACGGCGACCAGATCTCGTCCATTTCCAGCCGGAAGCGCGTTTGCCTGCGCTTGAGTCTGCGCTCTCACTCCTGCTACAAAGCCGCTCGAAGCTGCGGCGAGCAAGCACAACCACAAAAGATGCGTACGGAACGCGCAGAAATTGTCTCGTGCCATGTCACACCTTCCTGGTGCGCAAGTCCGCGATCGAATACGGCGGATACCACGTCGAGGTGGCGCCGATCCCGTTCCGCTCGATGTGGACGTCGAGCAGGTACGGCCGGCCCTCGGCAGTCGAGCGTTTGGCGCGTCCCAGCGCCGCCTGCAGTTGCGCCGGCTCGGCCACGGTTTCTCCGTCGACCCCAAATCCGGCGGCTACCTTGGCGTAATCAATATCGGGGTCGCCCAGATAACAGGTCATGTCGCGCCCCGTCTGAAACTGCCTTCCGCCAATATTCCAAATGCGGTTCCGCTCGTTGTTGTAGCTGCGATTGTTGCAGACGATTATCGTAACCGGCGCCTTGTACCTTGCATAACTCCACAACGGCTGCGGGCCAGCAAACAGAAATGCGCCGTCGCCCACCACCGAGACCACCTGCAGATCGGGATGCGCCAGCTTTACACCAAACGCCGCCGGCAGCCCCCACCCCAGCGCCGCGCCGGTCGTGGTGAAGAATTGTTTGTCCGATCCGCCGAAAGACATGAAGTCTTCCATCTTGCGGCCTGAATCGCTCTCCGCCACCACGCAGGCATCTTTATCCAGCGCGGTTTCCAGTTCCATCCCCAGCCGCTCGAAACTGACCGGGCTGTGGTTCCACGTTTCGCGCCCTATCGACTCACGGAATTTGCGCATTTCCGAGGTGTATTCACGCGTTTTGGTCGTGCGATCTTCACCGAGTTTGCGCAGCCGGTCTGCGGTAGCCATGCTCTTCAATGCCGCGATCAAATCTTCGGTCGCAAATTTCAAGTCCGCAAAGATCGCTACGTCCGTCGGCGCGGTCCGCGCCAGGTTTGCCGCATCCATGCGCACCTGAATCAACTTCACTCCAGGCTGGATTCTCTCGCCGTACGCCAACCGGCTTCCCAGGTTTAGAATGAGATCCACCTGCCCCGGGTATCGCATCTGACGCAGCGCTGTGCCGAGGTAAAGCGGATGCTTGGTCGGGAACGATTTCGACCACCCGATGGTGCCGCCGTCGCGCGTCACGCCCATGCCCAACAATTCGGCCAACTGCAGCACGTCATTTTGAGCGCCACATCGTGCAATCTCATCGCCGACGTACAGAACGGGGTTCTGCGCATCCAGCAGCATCCGCGCCGCTTTCTCGATTAAATCCGGATCCGGCCGCACCCGCATGGAAATGTCGAATTTCGCTTGATCGATCACTGCGGTTTGAGCTTCATCGTCGAGAATATCTTCCGGGTACGCTAGAAAAACGGGCCCGCTCGGCATTGTGGATGCGAATTTGAACGCGCGCCGGGTAACTTCCGGAATTTTGTCCGCCGACTGCGCCACCCAATTCCACTTCGTGATCGGGTGGGCCATCATCTCCATATGATCGGCGTCTTCGAAGCCGTCTTCACCGAGCGTTGCGCGGTTGACGTAATCCACCGCGACGACCATAGGAATTTCATCCTTCCAAACATTGTAGAGTTGCGTCATGGAATTCGGAAATCCCGGCCGCGCGCATATGACGAAAGGCGTCTTCCCCGAAGCCTTCGCGTAACCATCCGCCATTGCCACAAGCGCCCCTTCCTGCAGCGCCTTGATCAGCGTCATGTTCGGCTCATCCACCAGCGCGTCAAAGAAAGGCGCCGCCCCTGACGATGGATTAAAGAAGACGTGCCCCACGCCAGACGCCTTCAGTTGCTGTACAAGCAGCGCGCCTCCGGTACCCTGCACGTTGCGTGACGTGGGTGTTGATCCCCCGCCCGCGGCGGCTTCTTCCGCGCTCGGAAGAAATGGCGCCAGCGATTGCGCGAGCGAATTTGCCCCCGCCGCCGTGAGTCCCAGCGCGCCCAGCCCAGAGAGCAGTTGCCGCCGCGAAATTCGGCTGTCGAGGTAATCTTTTATCAGCTCCTTCATCGGATCCTCCTCGCCGTCAGAATGTCATTGGGGCCTAAACCGGGAATTTCGTCTTCGACCTCTATTGAGCGGCATCCTAACCCTTCCGCCCTGCCCGATTCAAGAATTTGCCAAGAAACGGCACATCGGCAGAACATCTCGATTTAAACGTGGCGTAAACGATCCGCTGATCTAAAATGCCAGCCCAAAGGAGTGCACCATGCTCTCATCATTTAAAGGCGGTAGAAGAGAGTTCGTAAAGCGGGGACTCACTTCTGCGGCGCTGCCCCTGATTTCAGCTGCACTGCCCGAAGCCTCCGCTGCTCGCGGGACTACACCCAAGCTTCCACCAGCCGATAGCACGCAACCGCGCGGCTCCGGCGGGTCGACCGTCTCGCTCGGTTCCGGAATCGAGATCTACTACAAAGACGAATGGCTGGGCGCACCCTGGCTTGCCGGCGACCCCGCCGTCCTGCTCCACGGCAATCTCGAAACACACGAAATCTGGTTCGGCTGGGTGCCCCGCATGGCGCAGCAGTTTCGTCTGCTCCGTCCCGATCTGCCGGGCTTCGGGCGGTCGATCGCGCCGCGTGATTTCGAATGGTCGCTTCCTAATTTGGCCAAAATTGTCGCCAATTTTCTCGATGCACTGGACCTCAGCTCCGCACATATCATCGGGGCCAAAACCGGCGGCGCGATAGCCATGGAGTTTGCCGCCGCTTTTCCCCAGCGTACCCGCACGCTCGTTGTCGCCAGCGGCCCTTTCACCTCCGTCGCTCCCGGGACTGAAAATAATTCCCAGCAGGTCCGGCTGGGCTCAGCGGCCACGAAGGGAGAGATCGCCTACTTCGACAAAATGCGAGATGAGATGCGACCCGAAACCTCGCGCGGTATCGGGAAGATGATGAGCAATTTCGATCTCGAATCTCTGCTCCCGCGCATCACGGCGCCAACCCTTGTTATAACGAGCGATCACAGTGCATTGCAGTCTGTCGAAACCGTCCTGCGTTATCAGCCAAAGATTCCGCGTTCGCGCCTGCTCGTCCTCACCAGTGATGCCTACCACGTTGCCGTCGCCAATGCGAACGAATGCGTTACGAACGTGCTCACGTTTATTCGGGAAGCGGAATTAAAAGCTTAAGTGATCTTGAGCAGTATGTACTGAGATTGTCGAGCGCCAAAAGCACGTGTACATCAGGTGGCTTAGGCGCGAAAACTAGTTTCGGCTGCTGGTCTGTGTGCTCAGGTAGCGTTTGAAAAACGCAATTGCCCGTGGCCATGAATCCAACGTGGCCACAGCATTTTCAGCGAGCGTCTGGTGCTCGAGGAATCCGTGGGTCACGTTCGGATAAACCGTGAACTCATAAGTTTTGCCGAGCTTTTTCATGTCGGCCTCGGCAGCCGCCACTCTCGGCGCCAGGCCGGGATCCTGATCACCCGCAAACGCCAGCACTGGAGCTTTTATATTTGCCATCGTCGCAAGATCGGGCGGCGTGCCGTAGAACGAAACTGCAGCATTAATTCCCGGTATTTCAGCCGTGCTCTCCCACGCGTAGCTGCCGCCGTTGCAAAATCCAGTGATCCCGCTCTTACCATTGGCACGCGGCAGCTTCATAGCATACTCGCGCGCCGCCCGCAGCAGTTCAATCTTGACCGGAACAGGACGCATCCCCAGCGCTTTCGCCTGATCGTCGGAATAACGGAAGGAATCGAAATTGCCGCCGTTCGGACCTAGCCCGGAGGCCAGATCCGGCATAATGACGATAAAGCCCTGCATCGCCAGCCTATCGGCGACGCTGCGCATCCAGTTTGCTCCTTCGCCCTTCCTTGGGGTGTCTCCAATGTCCATCCCAGGACCTGGATGGATCAGCACCACGACGGCGGCCTTATCATTGCCCAGCGGCTGAACGAGCCATGCGTGCAGCTTCACCATTCCCTGCGACGTATTCGCGGGAATATCCACCCAATGGCCTCTACGTGGCGATTTGTCCACCGCTTTCTCCGGTCCGCCGAACTCGCCGGGTACAATGTCGTCCCGCTTCGCGATCTCCTGCAGCGCTGTGCGCTGCCGCTTCGCGGAAGCTGCCTCGGCGGCGTCATCCTTCGTCGGCGGCAAAGCGGAGTTTGCCTGCGGCGCAGACTCAGCCAGGCGCGATAACAGCGCCAGCGTGTTATGCCAGGCGTGCTCGGTCAGATCGAATTTCGCCGTCCGCTGTTCTGCCGGAGTGCTGATGTCGGTTTGGATCTGGCCTGCCGCCCAATTGAAATCAATTACGGCGCTCTTTCCATTTGTGCCGGGCTGGCTCAGGAAGTACTCACGAACGGCTTCGGTGCGGCGACCGATCTCAGCGTCGCTAAATTTCCCGAATGCCGGGCCTACGGCTTCGCTGCTGCCAAACGATTCCGTGGCGCCGCCGTTCGGCCCCAACCCCGAGAGCAGGTCCGGCACAACCGTGATGTACCCGTCATCCACAATCTGGGTGCCAACCGCGCGCACCCAATCGGTCAGGCCGCGGTTGTGCTCCGTAATCACGGCGACCGGCGCGGTCCCCGCCACATCGGGATAAAGGACGAATGCGCGAACGCTTGTCCCGCCTGCGGGCACTTCGAGCCATTGCGGATGATGCTTCGGCAACGAGGCATCGAGCACAGCCTTAGCCGTTTCTGCTTTAGGCAGACCCAATGGCATTGCGCCCGGCGCAAACGCCCGCCCGGCGGCAGCGCCCGCCGGCGACTCCGCCGCAAACGCGTCGAAACTATTTCGCGCGTGCATCAAATGCATCGCCGCGAGCGGAACAATGGATAAGCCAACAGCCATTGCCCCAATCTTTATCACTTCATTCGTTTTCATCGCTCATCTCCTTACCGAAGCCATCCGTTGGCTGAGCCCCGTATACCCTTTCTTTTCGTTCGAAGAGATGGCCCCTTATACACCCGGGTGACTGCCAAACGAAACGGATTGCCGCACGCGCAACTCTCGCACGAACTACACTTGCCCTCAGTTCCGACGCAATCCGGCTCGTTGACACGAAAGATGCGCCACTATATTCTGCGCTGCAGATCAGTTACACCCGCAGACTTCCGCTGGAGAGCGACCGAATGAAAGAGCGGCTTTTTGTGCGCCTCGGGTTGGTTGCTATTTCAATCGCATTGGCCGCTGCCCCGCTGGCTGCGCACCATGGAACGAACGCTTACGACAGCACGAAAACGATGAAGCTGAAGGGCACCGTGACCGCTTTTACCTGGGTTAATCCGCACGTTTCGCTCGAATGGAACGTAAAAGCTGAAAATGGCCAGGTCGAGCACTGGGTCGTCGAATTGACCAGTCCGGGTATGCTTACGAGATCCGGGTGGCATCACGACTCGGTCAAAACGGGCGACGAAGTGACCGTGTCCTTTCACCCCACCAAAAACGGCACGCGTTGGGGCATTTTTCAAAGAATCTCATTTGCGGACGGCCGTCCGGATCTGATCGATCCGCGGCAGCCGTGAAGCCTGCGTCGAAGGGAGTTCCGGTATGTCCAAGCAACTCCTGATTTCAGCTATTGCGCTCGCAATGGTGCTTGCGTTCTCACGCGCCGCTCCGGGTCAAAATGCGCCCACAATCGATCCGAAAGCTGCCAATCAGGCCATCTATTCGGGCAAGCACCACGAAGGCTCAGTGAAAGCACACGACCTCTCCGGCGTCTGGATGGTCAGCGAGGATTTTCGATTCTCGCCAATCCACGAAAAGCCTGAGACGTTTCTTAAGCCCTGGGCATTGGAGAAACTGAAAGCCGAACCGATGTCGCTCCGCAAAGACCTGCCCACCGGCCATGCTGGTGGCGGGACTGCGCTCGGCCGCGAGGAAGACATCAGTTGCAGTCAGATCAGCCTCACGGACTTCATCACCAAACAAAAGCCGATCGAAATTGTGCAAACTCCACAACGAATTTTCATGTTTTTCGAATACGAGCACACCTATCGCGAAATCTGGATGGATGGCCGTGCGCTTCCCAAAGATCCCGATCCTTCTTACTTCGGATATTCCGTTGGGCGATGGGAAGGCGATACGCTGGTCGTGGAGACCGTCGGTTTCAACGATGAAACCGTGCTCAACGGCATGCCACATAGCGATGCCGCGCATCTGATCGAACGCTACCGCCGCCCCGACCTCGATACCCTGGAAGTGACCTTCACCGGCAACGATGCCAAAGCATATACAAAACCCTGGACCGCCGGCCCCGTGAAGCTGGCTTGGCATCCGGATTGGCAACTGGTCGAAGCATTCTGTCTGCAAGAGGACAACACTGCATTCAAAAAAACCATCATTGACCCGTCGTGGTCGCAGGGACAAACGCCAAAAGGCGACAAGACTCTAGATAAGAAGAACCCGAAATAAAAGCTCACCCGCACCAGCGAGGCAACATCATGGCCCGATCAAAGAATGAATCGAAATCTCACGCCAAAAAAGGAAGCGTTGCGCGTCGCGACTTCTTAAAAACCGTCGTCGCCGGAGCAGGAACGCTGGCTGCCTCGACAGCGCCTCTTGCGGCAAATGCAGTGGCTCCCGCGTCTCGCCCAATCTCGCTGCCGCCGGACATCGAAAGCGATCCGCCCCCTCACGCCGAGGTTCTCACTATCGGCCGCAGCGGATCCGATTTCATGGTCGATTGCCTCAAGGCTTTGGGCATCGAATACGTCTGTGCCGTAGCCGGTTCGAGCTTCCGTGCGCTGCATGAGTCGGTGATCAACTATGGCGGCAACAAAAACCCCGAATTTCTCACTTGCCTGCACGAAGAGGCTTCCGTGGCCATGGGCCACGGCTATGCCAAGGTAGAAGGCAAGCCGCTCTGCATGTTCGCGCACGGCACTGTGGGTCTGCAGCACGCCTCTATGGCCATCTACAACGCCTACTGCGATCGCGTGCCCGTGTACATGATGATTGGCAACAATATCAACGCTGTCACGCGCGACCCCAATTACGGTGAATGGGCGCACAGCGTTCAGGACGCGGCCGCTATGGTGCGCGAATACACGAAATGGGACGACCAACCCATTTCATTGCAGCATTTCGCCGAATCCGCCATCCGCGCCTACAAAATCGCCATGACTGTGCCCATGGCGCCCGTGCTGCTCGTGGCCGATAGCGAACTTCAGGAAAATCCGATCGCCGAAACCGACCAGCCGACGATTCCCAAGCTGTCGCTCCCCGCTCCACCCGTCGGAGATTCTGCTGCCGTGGCGGAGACTGCTCGTATGCTGGCGCAGGCGGAAAATCCGGTGATCGTGCTGGGCCGCAGCGCCCGGACACAGGCGGGCATCGAACGCGCGGTCGAACTTGCCGAAGTCTTGCAAGCCCCCGTCATCGACATGAACGATCGCTTGAACTTCCCCACTCGCCATCCGCTGAATCAATCGGCGCGGCGCAACTCCATCATGGCCAATACCGACCTGGTGCTGGGCATCGAGGCCAATGACCTCTGGAGCGCTGTGAACACCTATCACGATCAGGTGCACCGCAGTTCGCGTTCGCTGATCAAGCCTGGAACGAAGCTGATCAGCATCACCGCCGACGAACTTTATACGAAATCGAATTATCAGGATTTTAATCGCTTCGCCGAAGTCGATCTCGCCATCGCGGCCGAGGGCGAAGCAACTTTGCCTTCGCTTATCGAAGAAACAAAGCGGCAGATGACCTCCGAGCGCAAGCGTATCGCTGGAGAGCGTGGGGCGAAGCTTGCCGCTGCGCACAATGCGGCCGTCGAGGCTGCGCGCAACGATGCGGCGTATGGCTGGGATGCGCGGCCCATCAGTACGGCCCGAGTCAGCGCGGAACTGTGGGCGCAGATCAAGAACGAAGACTGGTCGCTCGTTTCAATTATCCAGCACTTCAGTTGGTGGCCCATGCGGCTCTGGGCCATGGACAAGCACTACCACTTCCTCGGCAGGCAGGGCGGCGGAGGTGTGGGATACAGCGCGCCGGCGAGCGTGGGCGCCGCGCTTGCCAATAAGAAATATGGACGCCTGTCGGTAAGCATTCAGGACGATGGCGATCTCTTGTTTGTTCCGACCGTGCTTTGGACCGCCGCGCACCACAAAATTCCGCTGCTGAGCGTCATGCACAACAATCGCGCCTATCATGAGGAGTTGATGCACGTGCAACGCATGGCCGACCGGCACAACCGTGGTATCGACCGCGCCGGCATTGGCACGACGTTCACGGAGCCGAATGTGGATTTCGCCAAGCTCGCGCAAAGCATGGGTGTTTACGCGGAAGGGCCGATCGAGAACCCAGCGGATTTAGGACCAGCACTGAAGCGTGCAATCGCGGTTGTGAAGCGAGGCGAACCGGCGTTGGTGGATGTGATCACACAGCCGCGCTAGCCGGCGTACCGCTTCACCCATGTTCGTAGCTCGGGGTTGCGAGCGGCAGTTCAAAACAGAGTCACGGCTTTCGCTTCAAAACTCGGGATAAGCGGTTCAACGGAGCAATCCAATGAAGAGTACGCTTGCAGCTCAGGTACGTAAAACCGGGAGGTTACTCACATTCACAATCGCGGTGCTCGCGTTCCCCCTCGCTGCCCCTGCGAGTGCTCAAACCCAGCGCCACGCCGCCGCCCCGCCTGCGCTGAGACTTTATGTATTCGACTGCGGGAAACTGAAAATCGATCCAACACCTTACGGCTTCACCAAGGATCAGCTCGCCACAACCGACATGTCTGTTCCGTGCTTTTTGATCGCGCACCCGAAGGGCACGCTGATGTGGGACGCGGGCACGATTCCCGACAGGTCTTTTAGCGCGGCCGCGCCCACCACCTTCGACCGCGCCACCGCTACCAAGACACTGAACGCCCAGTTGGCCGAGGTGGGCTACTCACCCAGCGACATTACTTATTTGGCGCTGTCGCATTGCCATTGGGATCACACCGCAAACGCCAACGAATTCGCCAGCGCAACCTGGCTCACGCGTCAGGATGAACGCGACGCCATGTTCGCTCATCCTCCCGAATATGCCCGCTGCCTTTATCCCGAAAACTACAGCGCATTGCGAAATAGCAAAACCACCATCCTGCACGATGAAGATTACGACGTTTTTGGCGACGGCACCGTAATTCTCAAGTCCGCCCCGGGACACGCACCCGGCCACCAGGTTTTATTCCTGAAACTGCGCAACACAGGGCCGATCCTGCTTTCCGGCGATTTGTATCACTATCCTGAGGAGCGCGCCCAGCATAAGGTCCCGACAACAGACTTCAACCGGCAACAAACCGCCTCCAGCCGCGCCGCTATCGAAGAATTCCTGAAGAAAACCGGCACGAAGCTTTGGATTCAGCACGATTTCACGGCAAACGCCAAACTGAAGAAGTCTCCCGCATACTACGATTAGCTCAGCGCAGGCGGCACGACCATTTCTTGGGAGATGTCGCGGCATACGGCTGTCACGAATGAGCCCCGCGGGGCTAACGCTCAAAACGTTGCGAGTGCATTGAATGGCGTAGCCGTGCCTCCCGGAATTCGCGTGAATTGCACGGTCACCAGAAATTCCCATCGTTTCCGCGCGGCCGCTTCGCCCGCGACACCCTCAAGATAGGCGTTGTCAACGAGCGGAACTCCTAAAACCGCGATGGCCAGCGTGTGAATCGGCCGGTTCGCTGCTTCGCCGGCGCCGACGATCCCCGATGGCTGAACGTCGTTTACGCCATCGCTTCCGAGCACGGAAATATCTCTTTGCTTCAGCCATGGCGCCACAGATGCGTCCAGACCAGCTGCCTCGCGGGCGGCGTTCCAGGGCCCGAGTTTCGCGCGACGCGCCCATCGTCCCGTGCGTACGAGCAGGACGTCTCCGCTGCTGACTTTCACGCCCGCATACTTTTCCCACGACTCCAAATCGGATACGTAAATCGGTGTTCCCGGCTCCAGATAGGGCACTCCTTTCATTAGTGGCAGGTCAACGAGGATCCCACGCGTAAACACTCCAGGACCCATGCGGTCGATGGCGTTGGCCTTGCATCCACTCTCGTCCAAATTCTGCGCATGACCGTTAAACACTAAGAGCTGCCCGTCCCGGTCCAGCCGGTAATGACACAAGGCGTCCATATGCGAGTTCGTGCCGTCATGGATTCCGAACGTGATGATATCGAGCGCGCCACCAATCTTGCCCGTCTGCGGATTGTGAAACATCTCGTGCTTGGTCGGTCCGAAATTGAAGTTATCCGCGGCGGGCTGCAAATCCGCGAAGTGCGCCAGCGATACAGTCACGCCATCTTTCACCAGGCGCGCCGCCTGTACTTCCTTTTCTGGCGTGATCAGGTTCAGGGCGCCGCGTTCATCATCCTTGCCCCACCGGCCCCAATTCGAGAGTTCGGTTTCCCAGCGATTGACTTGCTCGATTGTCACCGCAGGATGCTGTACGGCTTGCGGGGATCGCGCGGCAGCGCGCAGGTGGAAAAAGGCCAATACCGTCAGTGCGAGCAATGCAGGCCCAAGCACGGCTGCGGGAACGAGGCGCTTCATGCGCGATAACCTCCGTTTCTTATGTTGGATATTTTTGGATATTTAACGATCAGATCTCTCGTTCATAGCTCTGCGCCGCGATCCGACGCGAACTTTCGAAAAGTCGTCCCGCGACCACTCCGAAGACAAATCCCCCCACGTGCGCCATGTAGGCAACTCCGCCTGATTGTGCTTGTGCGACCGATCCCACTTCACTGAAGAGTTGTAACAGGAACCACAACCCGATCAGCAGTGCAGCGGGCAGTACCGTCACGGTGACGAACCAGCCCAGAAACAGCAACGTGCGAATCCGGTCTCGCGGGTAAGTGATGATGAATGCCCCCATGATCGCTGCGATTGCACCACTGGCTCCGAGGTTCGGTATGCTGGAAGCAGGCATGGCCGCAATCTGTGCGCCGAAAGCCACCAAGCCGCCCAGCAGGTAAAAAATGAGATAGCGGATCGGCCCCATGGCGTCTTCGATTTCCGGGCCAAAAGCCCAAAAAAATACCATGTTGCCGATGATATGCATCCAGCTGCCATGCATGAACATCGCCGTTAAAATCGTGATCCACCGCTGCCCGGCCGCGATATTGGCGGGGATCACCGCCCATTGCTGCACGAACGCATTTCCGCCAAGCAGTTCGAGGATAAACACGAACACGTTGACGGCAATAATGCCGATAGTGACGACGGGACGATGCACCGGGCGTCGGGAGATGTCGCGTAAAGGGATGCCCACTGGATCTGCTCAATCGTCCCAGCGCTTCGGCAGCCTATTTCAGTTGAGGAAGTGAATCGACCTTAGGCGGTTGCGGCACCGATCGCACAAAAGCGTAGATATCGGCTAATTGCGCATCGGATAGCACTTTGGCGGTATATGGAGGCATCTGGTCGCGCGGCGAACGAACCTGGTATGCAAAAGCTTGGTAGGGAAGCGGCGCTGGCCCAAGCCTCGGGCCGGTCCCCGCTCCACCTTGAGCTTCGCGGCCATGACATTCATAACAGCCAGCCGTAGTGTAAAGGGCCTTGCCATTCTTGGCGTCGCCCGCAGGGGCCCCAACTTTGGCCGGCGCGCTAGCCGATTGCGCTGCATCCTCGGAGCGATTTTGCGCCATCGCTACCCGTGCCGACATCGCCGCCACCGCAATGAGAAAGGCCGCGGTAGCCAGCACGATGATGGAACTTGTGCCCAGATCACTCTGCTGCCGAGAATCTTTAATGCCCATGCTGCCTCCTGCCGCGAACCGGAGTCTCCAGCGCTTGCCGGTTTTGCACACGTTGAGGTGGTTTAACGCGGCTGCGTGACCGTGTCGAGCAGCGCCGGCTGTCCCTTCTTCACCGCGTCGATAGCACGACGCAGCGCCGGTGCCAGCTCCTTGGGATCGGTAATTGGCCCTTCGGCATACCAGCCCATGCTCTGCGCCAGTTTCGCGTAATCAATGTTGGGGTCGAGAATCGTCGTACCGACCCCTGCATTCTCAATCCCGCGTTGGTGCCGATTCGCCATGCGCTGAATGTGCATGACTTCCTGATGATAGGCGCGGTTGTTATGCATCACCCAGAGCATCGGGATGCGATGATGAGCCGCCGTCCAAAGAACGCCCGGCGCGTACATCAGATCTCCGTCGTTCTGCAAATGAACGTACAACCTTCCGTCTTTGCGGTGAGCGAGCGCCGAACCGACAGCCGCAGGAGCGTTAAAGCCAACGCCCGCTGCGCTCGAAAGGCGCGTTCGTTGATAATACTTTTCATAATTCCACTCCGGCCGGTTCATTCCCCCAGCCCAATCCTCGTCCTTAACGGCGGCCCAAACTTCAGCCGACAGCCGCCCCAGGCTGATAGGGCTGGCATCCCACGCATACGTAGCATCGACGCGCGCGCGCTCGGCGGCTCTCTGCCTGGCGGTGGCGAGTTTGGTAGCGCGATCCTGAAACACGCGTTTGCGCTCGTCCGTACTTACGCGTTTGATCGCCTCAGTCAACGCCGGCAACGTCGCCTCCGCATCGGCCGCCATTGCAATATCGACGTCCTGGAAGCGCTGGAAATCCTGGTAATTACTCTTCAGATAGAGATCGTGGCTGCTGATGCTGATCAGCTTGGCATTGCCTCGCGCAATTGTTTGGTAGCTGCGGTGCAGTTGATCGCGGTAATTGTGCAATGCACCCCAAAAGTCCTCGACTTCCAGCGCGAGGATCACGTCCGCATTCGCGACCAATCCGCGGCCCCCCAGTGATTGATTGAGCGGATGCCGCGAAGGCAGATTGCCGCCTTCATCGATTACCGGAACCTGCAGCGCTTCCGCGAACTCGACGAATCGCTGCATGCTCTCTTGCGACCGCACTACGTGCCCAGCAATGACCACGGGATTCTCGGCCGCGACAAGAAGCTTCGCAGCCTCGGCAATCGATCCCGAATCGGCCTGGGGCGCCGAGTCCAGCGTTAATTTCGGGATACGGACCGAAAGATTCTGGGGAATTGGCGACTCCTGCAGAGTGCTGTCCGCCACAAGCACGACCGGCTCTCTCGGAGGTGTCGTCGCGATTCGATAGGCACGAACAGCGGACTCGGCAAAGTGAGGCAGCGAAGCGGGCACGTCGTCCCATTTCGTGTAGTCGCGAACCATCGCGGCCGCATCCTGTGCGCTGTGATCCCATTCCACTCCGGGCCGCCGCTCATTGGCGTCAACGGTATTGCCGAGAATAATGAAAACTGGTTGCCGACCAGCCCAGCAGTTATAGATTCCCATCGAGGCGTGCTGCAAACCGACGGTACTGTGAGCCATTACCATCATCGGCTTGCCCGTAACCGTGGCATAACCCTGAGCCAGCGCCACTGAAGATTCTTCGTGGCAGCAGGTCAGAAATTCCGGATTCTTGTTCCCGCCATAGTTGACTAGCGATTCATGCAGCCCTCGAAAACTCGAGCCAGGGTTCGCGGCGACGTACTCGAACCCCAGCGACTTGATTACGTCCACCATAAAATCGGATCCGGTTCGATCGGCAACAAGGACGTCAACCTCGGTCGGAGCAGGATCGGCTTCACGCGGCGCAACCGGAGGAATGGAGGGCAGCGCTGCTTTTGCCGTCAGTGCTTGCTGCGCGCCAGCGGCCCCTGTGCTTGCCACGAGCGTCGCCACACCACCCACGGCAGCGCCCTTGAGAAATTTGCGGCGGTCAACCAGGATCTTCTTCGTTTTTTTCATGGCTGCGGTCTCCTCTCAGGCTGCACATGCAAAGCCGCGGATCATTGCGGGGTCCTTAAGCTAGGCGGCATTATATCTGAGTTCCTGTCCCAATCGTGCGCCTATTAGCGGTTTATCCGGTTAAAATCAGGTGGCGAAAGCCCTTCAAGTGCCGAACTTGCGTGCCTTGGGCCAATAGGCGTATGTTTTGGGCCAAAGCATTGTCCCTTGTGGAGGTGGCCGATGCGCGAAGTTCGAGTGTATCTCCGTGGAATCACCTTGTTTGTAGCGGGCATCGTTGTCGGAGTTTTCTTGATGCAGCGCGGCGCGGCCCAGGAACCTCGCACTCCGCTGCGGCTCAATCATGTCGGCATCGCCGTCAGCGACTATCAGAAATCGCTCGATTTCTATACCAAAGTGATGGGCTACAAAATCGCTTTCAGGTTTCCACCCAGTCCGGATGGAAAACCGACTACAACTTATTTCCAGATCAGCCGGGATACGTTCCTGGAAATGGCGCCCGCCAGTGACAAAGTTCCGGCAGGGATCACTCACATGGGCATTGAAACGCCGGATGCGCACGCCACGGTCATGCAGCTGCGCGCTGCCGGGGCCCACGTCGAAGACGTTCGCGTGAGCGGCCCGACGAAGGCCAACCTGTCAAACATCTACGACCCCGATCACATTCGGCTGGAGTTAATCGAACTCACACCCGATTCGCTCCACAAGAAGGCCGAGGGATCCTGGAAATAGAAGCGTGAACAATAGAGAGGCCATATGGGCAAGTTTTGTGCAACTGCGGCCGTGATTGCGGTCGCGGTATCGCTATCCTGTGTCGCACGCTCTCAAACTGCTCCCGGTACTAACCTGAATTCGAGCGCCTCACAGTTGCCAACCAGTCAGCAGCCCGGAGATCGTGTACTCCTCGACGGCTGGGGACGGCCCGTCGCCAATGTGTTAAAACCAGGCGAAAAGCCCGGCCCGGCTCCGCGTCACGACATCTCCGGGACTTGGGAGCCTGCTCGCAGCCCAGGCGATGGGATCATGTCTTGGGGGCCACGCGACATGCCATACGATGGCGATCCAAAACATAATCCGCCGTACACCGACTTGGGCTGGAAGATGCAGCATTCACACAAGGCACTCGAAGGTGCAGAGCGGGTTCTGGAATCGCTTAGCAATGACCCGCGAAACAACTGTGATCCCCTGGGCTTCCCACGTGCCGATTTTTACCAGATCCGCCACACGCAGATTATGCAGGACGAGCACAAAGTAGCGATCCTGTACGAATTCGAAAAACGATGGCGCGTAATCTGGATCGACGGCCGTGAACTCCCGAAGGAGGTTCCGTCGCCCCGTTACTATGGCTATTCGGTTGGCAAATGGGCGGACGATTCCACGCTCGTAGTCGATACCATCGGGATTGTGGGTGATCCTAAAGTCTGGCTCGACGAAGCGGGACGGCCCGCAAGCGACGCCATGCGCGTTGAGGAACGGTTCCATCGCGTGGATCATGATCACCTGGAGCTCACCGTCATGATCGATGACCCAAAGATGTATACGAAACCGTGGGTGGCCATGAAGTTCCCCATGAGTCTGCAATCACCCGATTATGATGTCGTCGAGATGATGTGCATTCCTTCAGAGCAGGAGCAGTATTACAAGGACTACGGCGACGCGGCGAGCGGCGTGCCAAGCAAGTAGCCGGTAGTATCCTCAACCCACAACGGGCCAGTCGCGCGCTATTTTCTAGCCACAACGCAGCGCTGTTAAGGTACACTCTGCGGGCATAACAAAGAGACCCTGGATGAAGGTGAGTATGCGGAAGGGCTTTGCGGTATGGATTGAGATCGCGGTCATTGCGTTGATTTCGTGTATTGTCGCGCGGACCCAGACTGATCCCGCGGCGAGCCGATCGAATGGCGCAGCTTCGAAAAGCGATCCGCAAGCATCCGCAGCCCGCGTGCTTCTAGACGGTTGGGGCCGTCCGGTAGTTGACCCATTGAAGCCGGGCGAGAAACCCGGCCCTGCGCCGCGCCACGATATTTCCGGGACCTGGGAGCCAGCACGCGGGCCCGGCGACGGAATCCAGGCGAATGGGCCTCACGACATGCCGTACGACGGCAAGCCGGAACACGATCCTCCGTATACGCCTCTGGGACTGCAAACCCTAAAGTCTCACAAGGCGCTTTTCGGGTATGCCGCTGTACTCGAGTCGCTAAGTAATGACCCGCGAAACAGATGCGATCCTTTGGGCTTTCCGCGTGCCGATTTTTACCAGGTCCGGCACACACAGATCATGCAGGACGAGCACAAGGTCGCCATCTTGTACGAGTTTGAGAAAAGATGGCGCATCATTTGGATTGATGGCCGCGAACTTCCCAAGGAGGTTCCGTCGCCACGTTATTATGGTTATTCAGTCGGCAAATGGGCAGACGACACGACCCTCATGGTAGACACGATCGGCACAGTTGGAGACGAAAAAATCTGGCTCGATGAGACCGGCCGCCCCGCGAGCGACGCTATGCACGTGATCGAGCGTTTCCAACGCGTAAACCAGAATCTGCTGGAACTGACGGTCACGGTCGACGATCCAAAGATGTACACACGGCCTTGGGTCGCCGTGAACAAGTTCCCGATGCGGCTCCAATCGGCCGAGTATGATGTTCCAGAGATGATGTGTATACCCTCTGAGCAGGAAGAGTACTACAAGGATTATGGCGATGCCGCCAGTGGCGTAAACAGTACGCAGAGTAAATAACAGGAAAAGTTTTTAAGCATAACGCCGCGTTCAGCGTGGCTTCCGGAGGACACCAGTGAAAGCGAAATCATTAGCGCGCTTCGGAGTTTTTGTCATATTGTTGCTGGCTTCAGTTCCGGTATTCGCGCACCACGGTAACGCCGCTTTTGATACCGGGAAAAAAGTTGCCCTGAAAGGCACAGTTACGGAGTGGGTGTGGGCCAATCCTCACTGCTGGCTCAAGTTCGACGTCAAAGATGACAAAGGCGCCGTTGTGCATTGGGTCGCTGAAACTAATAATCTAGCCGACATGATGGAGCGCGGCTGGACCATGCACACCTTCAAACCTGGTGACGAAGTCACGGTCACCATCGAGCCGGTCAAGAATGGAAATCCCGTCGGCCGCGTCCTCGAGGTCGTGCTCCCAAATGGCCAGAAACTCGGCATGAGCTACATTCGCACCGGCCAGGATCACTAGTCCACGAAGAACCGCAACTGCGCAGCTGAGGGTGGCACGTTATAGCTTACCGTCACCCCTGCGCTGCTTTCGGCACGAACATCGATCGGTTACTCCGCCAATTTGCGGCGATGGCTTATCGCGGTGCTCTACCTAACCGCGCGCCGACAGCTTCTTCAGCGCGTTTCTCAAATTTTCTCTTGACACATCCGCCGATGTGGAATATTACGCGCTCACTAGGTTTCTAGGGGGAATCTATGAATCGTGAGCGCACAGTCGCTCGTCTCACCGTCTCTGTATCTACCTGTAGAGCCATTCAAGCATTCGCAGCCGCCATCTGTACCGTTTTTCTGTTTGCGACCCCCGTATTTTCGCAGATCAATACGGGCCGGATTCTTGGTACCGTCACGGATCAATCTGGCGGGGTCATTGCCGGCGCCATGGTGGCGGTGACAAATACGCAGACTGGCGTGGTAAGAAATCTAGTTACCGACGACGCGGGAGAATATAACGCACCGAACTTGATTCCGGGCACGTATAGCGTTCGCGTCACAGCTATGGGCTTCCAGGCATTCGAGCGTCAGAAAGTCTTGCTTGAAACCGGTAGGGATGACCGTATTGACGCACAGCTCACTCCCGGCCAGGTTACCCAGACAGTCACTGTAACGGAGGCCGTCCCGCTGCTGGATACCACCAGCACCACGGTCACCGGAACCCTTGAGACAGCAACCATAGCGGATCTTCCGGTCCAGGGTCGGAACTATCAGAATTTGCTGCAATATCGCCCCGGTGTGACCACTCAGCCCGGCGGCGGGACGCTGACCACGGCCACCAATGGACTTCGCCCCGAGGACAACAATTATTACGTCGAGGGTCTGGATAATGATGAGCCTTTCACCGGGCAGAGCATCATCAATTCCACGCTCCCCGTCGGCGACGCGGCCACCTTTGTGCCCATTGATGCTATTCAGGAGGTCAACGTCGAGACCAACTCTCCCGCAGAATTCGGCAAGAGGCCTGGCGCGGTTATAAACGTCGGGCTCAAGTCGGGCACCAATGCCATACATGGTACTGCGTTCGCCTTCGGCCGCTCCGATAAGCTCGACTCGGCGGAGTGGAGTTCTGCCCCGGCCGCGAAGCAGCCTGCGGAACTGGAACAGTGGGGTGGAACCGTCGGCGGCCCCATCGCCAAGGACAAGCTGTTTTACTACGCTGCCTACGAGCGGCAGACATACAATGTATCGGCCAATTACCCCGTGATCACCCCAACTTCAGCGAATACCGGGGATCCGAATTCAAGCATTCCTACCGCCGAGGCTGGTTTGGCAGCCAACGGACTTTCACCCAACCCGCTCAGCCTCAAACTATTACCGCTCTTTGGGATCAACACAAACACCGGCCCCAACGCCAGCGCCCAGGCTTATGGCTTCCCCAACGTCGTCAGCATTTACAATGTCCTCGGCAAAATCGATTATCATCTCAGCGATCATCATACCTTCGCGGGGGCGTACTTTTTCGGCAACGGCACCACAATCGCCGAGAGCATAACGAACCCGGGAATCACGCAGCCATATTTCAGGGACAACGCTGGCCTCCGCGCTCAATTTGTTACTACCAGCTGGACCTGGACTCCCAATTCCACCTGGGTAAACGACCTGCGCTTCGGCTGGAATTTCCATCACCGCTTTGACCATGTGGACGATATCACCACGCCTCTGAGCACTTACGGCATCAACACGGGAATCACGAATCCGGTCCTGGGCGGCTTCCCCACGGTTCAGGTTGGAGATTTCTCGCAGTTGGGCGGTGATCCAAATTTGCCGAAGTCTTATGGCCCAACCAAAGATTACGACGTTGTAGATCATGTCTCGTTTTTGCGCGGCAAGCATGCCTTCAAGTTCGGCGGTGAGATGCTCTTCATGCGGCCGTACTTTGGCAACTACTCCAAAGCCAGGGGCGTATTCAACTTCACCACGGGTGGTGTGGCGTTCGCCGGTTCCACTCCTTTGGAGGATTTCCTCGCAGGCGACGCCGATGCCAGTCAAGGGGCAACCGTACTCAATGGCAGTCCCCTTCGCCAACTGAAACAGGAGGACTACTCGGTTTTTTTCGAGGATTCTTGGCACGTAAAGCCCCATGTGACGCTGAACCTCGGCCTGCGGTATGAGTATTTCACTCCCCTTGCCGACAGCAACAATCAAATTGGCGGCTGGGATCCGCAAATCGGACTTTTTCAAGTAGGGGTGAATGTCAGTTCGCCTTACAACCCCTATCACAAGGACTTCTCTCCGCGGCTCGGCGTGGCCTGGGATATCGGCGGAAAGGGCAAGACGGTGCTCCGGGCGGGCGGCGGGGTCTACTACATCGAACTCGTGGATGGCGCGATGGTCGATAACATAGCCCTCCCTGGCAGGCCGTCGGGCATTACTTCGATTCCCACTGCTTACAGCACCGGAGCCGATGGCACCGCGCCGCCGCTTCTGCCCATTGCAAACGGGGGTATCGGAACGTCTTCCCTCAACTTTGCCGGGTCGGCGTTGACCTGGAATTTGACGGGTCCGATCTTGCCCGCGGGCCAAATTGGATCGTCATCGGGATTCAAGTGCGGCGATGGCCTCACGGTAGCGGGTGTTACGCACCCATCGCCGTGCAGCGTCTTCACCATGAGTAGGAATCTCGTTCCACCAAGAGTTGAAACATACACTCTTGGCATTCAGCGTACTTTGACAAGTAATTACACGCTCGAAGTGAACTACATTGGGGATTTCAGCAATAACTTGGCTGGCGTTCGGGACCTTAATGCCATCGATCCGACTAACCCCGCCGAGATTGCGTGTGGCCACTGCGAATCCATCACACACCGGCCGTACTACACGCAATTTCCGTATCTGCAGTACATCAACTACATGTCGAATATCGACGTCTCTAATTACAACGCCCTGCAAACGATGCTGACCGCACGCGGCTATCATGGGCTCGGCTTCACGGCCGCTTACACTTATAGTCATGCCCTGGATGATGCTTCCCAGAATCGCAACCAGAACGTGCCGATGGACAACCTGAATGGGGCGTTAGACTACGGTCCTTCGAACTTCGACCAGCGGCACCACTTCGCCTTATCGCTGAACTATGCCCTTCCCGGGAAGAAAGGTTATGGCCAGATGATCGAGGGATGGAGCGTTAATTCGGCTGTTTTGATCCAGAGCGGACTGCCCTGGAATGCAGTCGAAAAGCGCGACATCAGCAAGACCGGGGACAAGGCTTCGGACCGCTGGGATTTCTTTGGCAATCCCAGCGACTTTACGGCCAGCAAGGCTCCAAATATTCCCTTCTATTCGCCGAAACAACCCGCGCCCTTCAACGTTTTTCCAGCCATGTGCACGCAAGAGGCGACGGCGATCGGCACGGCGGGCCCGGGCGGTAATTTGGCGAAGTTCGGTTGTTACATGCAGGGAAATTCGGTGCTCATCGCGCCACCAACCGGTACGTTTGGAACCGCAAGCCGTAATCTATTCCGTGACGATGGCTTCCGCGACTGGGACTTTTCCTTATTCAAGAATTGGACCGTGAAGGAACGGCTTACGGCCCAGTTCCGCGCCGAGTTCTTCAATATTCTAAATCACACAATTCTGGCGAATCCGGGCAGCGGCGGCATTAGTTCTGGGACTCTCGGCTGTTCGTGCCAAACGCCTGACGCCGCGGGACAGAATCCGCTGCTCGGAACCGGAAGCGCCCGCGAAATTCAACTAGGTCTCAAGCTGCTGTTCTAGAACGGCAGCCGCTACTAAAACCGTCGAAAGCACGCAGGTTAACCATTGCCTGCTTCCGATAGGGACTATCCTGGTCTTCTCCTTGTGTGGAAGGAAAATCAGAAACTTTCACGGCACCGTCGCTTCAAGTGGGTGACAAAATGGTTGGGTCGCTCACCAGCGATTACCAATTTGTGAAAATGAAACTCGTTCGGAAGGACCGAATAGGAAAGGAGATGCGGTGATCTGCGGTCAAACCCCACAGCCGACGTGCGGGAATTTTTAATCGTAGCAACAAAGAACGGACCGGATACGGTTTTCCTTCTGCCGATGAAGAAAGCAGTAACAGCGAACGAAGGTTCAAATCCTGACTTATGAACGCGGAATTTGGCAGCAGCCGACGCCGCTCCCAATCAGCAGGGCGGCACGGGCCGCTTCTTTTGAGCCAACTCACGTAGCCACGAGTTCACGGCAGAGAGTTCTTCGGCTTCGGCTCTTTGAAACACTACGCCCATTCCGAAAATTCCCATTCCATACCCGGAGTGAAGATAAATCACTCTACCGGGCAATTCGCAGGTCTGCAGGCCATCGGAGATGCGCAGGCGCAGCTCGGTGCCGATAGGAATGGGCTGCAACGTATCGATATAGCATCCAGCCGAACTCAATTCAGAGACTTGCGCCGCAACCGCCGATCCGTCGCCCAAAGTTGCTTCAGCTTCCGCGAAAAAGGGAAAGCGCGGATTTACCCGCCGAGTGGGAAAGGAAGCTGCACCCATATGCCACCTCGATCCGGTGAACTTTTTTGCCCTTATTCTTCCATTTTAGGGAAGCGTAGCGCCACAGGTCGAGATTTACCGAATCGGGATTGCCGATGCAGATACCTGACCTTGCGTACAGGGCTTCGCGGAGACGCCAAAACACGAGCAATCCAGAGTCCAAAACACCCGACGCGCCCTTGAACTCGAGTGGCCTCGGAATAGACACCGCGATCGACGCCGCGCGGTTATCGCGACGAACTCTCCACCCGCGCTGTCTCACGCTCCCGCTGCAGGACATAAGATTCGATAAGCCGAACCTGTTCAGCGGTCACATCCTCGGCGAATGACGGCATTCCCAACTCCCGCAGAGCGCCGCCGCGCACGATCTCCTGAAATTTCTGATGCGTTCCTTCGGTGGCATAGCGCAGGTCAGGGACCTCCCCTCCGCTTACTACGTCTCCGCCATGGCAGCGAGCACAAAACGTCGCGTAGAGAATACGTCCCTTTTCAACGTCGGCTCGGGATGCGGCAAGCTGGAAGGTGGGCGTCGGAACCGGCTTGTCGACGTGTTCATACGGAGGAAGCGTCGCCTTCCCGTCGAGCGCAAACGCCAAGAGCTTGCCAGGGCCAACCTTCCCTTTTCCTGTAGCTCGATTCCCGAGAACTTCTGGACCTCCCCATCCGGCGAGTACGGCGATGTATTGCTTGCCACCCGCTTCGTATGTCATCGGAGGCGCCATTATTCCGATTCCGGCATCGAATTCCCATATCGCTTTGCCATCCGTTGCACGGTAAGCGATGAGCTTGCCGTCTGCGCGTCCCTGAAAGACCAGATCTCCTGCGGTCGACAGAGTTCCGCCGCTGCCGGGATCGGGAAGGTCGACATGCCACGCTTCCGTCTGCGTTGCCGGATTCCAGGCGACAAGCTTCCCGGCCGGCTTAAACGCGAGCCACTGTTTCCTAACCGGCCCAATGTAGCCGCGATCGAGGCCGGTAGTCTGATCGTGCATGTTAATTTTCCAGTTCGCGGTGACAGCTTGAATCGTGGTCGCGTCCAGAGTGGCCATATAAACCAGGCCAGTGGCCGGGTTGAATGAAAGCGGGTACCAGTTATGCGCCCCGGCGCTCGATGGCTTTACGATGGTTGCGTCCTTGAGCGCGCGAACCTCGGCATTCTCGATGGGCCGGCCATTCGCGTCGATGCCTGTGGCCCAGTTCATCTCCGCGTATGGTTTTGCCGAAATCAGCTTGCCTGTGGCTGGATCGAGTTCGTAAAAAAATCCGTTCTTGTTGGCCTGCATGAGCACGCGCCGCTGCTGGCCATCAATGGCCAACGTTGCCAGCATCAGCGGCTGCGTCGCGTCATAGTCCCAGTTGTCCCCAGGCGTGGTCTGGTACGCCCAGACCTGCTCGCCCGTATCGGCGCGCAACGCGACAATCGACGCGATATAGAGATTGTCGCCTTTGCTGCGTAGCCGGTCGTACCACGGCGATCCGTTGCCGGTTCCGAAGAATACAAAGTCCGTTTCCGGGTCATAAACCATGGTGTCCCACACGGTGCCGCCGCCTCCGGCTTTCCACCATTCTCCCGACCACGTTGCCGCCGCCTTGCGCATGGCCTCGGACTCGAATGGCTGTGATGGATCGCCCGGCACGGTATATGTGCGCCAAATCAGTTTTCCGGTGTCGGCATCATACGCTGAGACATAGCCGCGCACGGCATATTCGGACCCGGCGTTCCCAATGAACACGCGCCCTTTCGCGATTCGCGGCGCGCCAGTAATGGCGTATGGACCGTCCTTTGGCGTCGTTTGCACATCCCATACCGGCATTCCGGTCCTGGCATCCAGCGCGATCAGGCGCCCGTCGAGAGTTCCGACGTACACGCGCCCGCGATATAGCGCGACACCGCGGTTGACTACGTCGCAGCACACAAACTTGGCATGGTCCTTCGCCACGTGCGGGTCGTATTGCCACAGCAGCTTGCCTGTACTCGCATCAAATGCGTACACCAAACTCCACGCACTGCTTGTATACATGACGCCATCCTGCACGAGCGGCGTCGCTTCCAGCCCGCGAAGAGTTGCCAAATCGTAAGACCACGTGAGACCGAGCCGGCTTACGGTCTGCTCGTCAATCTGCTTTAGCGGGCTGAAGCGCTGCTCCGAGTACGTCCTCCCATACGTCAGCCAATTGGCCGCGTCGGAATCGGCGGCGCTAAGGGTGGCATCGTCGACCACGGTTACACGGCTCCGAGCGCACCCGGTGATCACTGCCAGCGTCAATGATGCGAAAACAAAACTCAATCTCCTCGCCAGATGTTGCTGTTGGCACTTCACGCGTATTGGGTTGTCCACACGCATAGAACTCCTTTTCGTCATCGATGCAGTCGTACCTTTACTCCGCAGTCGCCGGAGCGTCAATCGAATTTTTGATCGCGGCACCGCACCTGCCGCCGATTGCGGAAGAAAATGCTATGACTTGGCGGGGAAACCCGTCAGCTATATTGGAGGCTATATATAACGGAAGCTCGGCTGCTCGGTTTTCAGGGCTTGGACGCGGGCCGGGGCTTTCCGGTCTGCCGGGTGATCACGGCGAATCCAACCATTTGACCGGCCAGATCTTTGACCGGAGATAAGGCCATAGAAACACGTATCGGTTTTCTGTCTTTGCGGATGTGCACAGCCTCACAAACGCCGATCTTCTCCTGCCGTTTCAGTTTTTCGGCGAGTTCGGGTACATCATCCACGTGATCCGTATCCATCAATATGAATCGTGAGCGCCCCAGCACTTCGCCAGCACGATAACCGTAAATGCTTTCTGCCCCCGTGTTCCAACTCACGATCGTGCCACCCATGGTGCACGTGACAATTGCATCAGTTGCGTTGTCGATTACCGAACTCAACTGCGACAGCCGTTCCTGCAGGCGCTTCCGTTCGGCGACAATAGTTTTGAGCATCTGATTCTGCCGAACCAGTTCTCGGGTTCGGCCGGTCATTCCTTCTTTGAAGCGAAGCCCAAGCCTGGTGAGCCTTACCTGTGCGCGCAGGAATTCGACGTAAGCTGCCCAAGAACCATTGTCCAGCAATAGCGGCAGGATGATATTCGTCGTGTCCGCGACCGAACCGTGACCATCCACAATCTGCCGGAGAAGGTCGCCGTAGTATTCCGCGAAACTCCATCGCGGACTGGCTGCATCGAGCAGTTCCTTTTCGTCCTCGGCAACGGTTTGCTCTCGAAGTTCTTCGATGAGACGCACTATTTCCGCGCTGTTGTCAGCTCGTTTTGCCAATAAGTCTTCCATTTGCTCGGTGGACTGGATACAAATCTGCATCGTGAGCTGAAGGTTATACCTGGAATAGGCGAGAACTTTCTCGGCGGTTTCCAGTTTGGCTTCGAGGGCTTCGCACAGCTCAATTTGCCGGTTCACCAATGCCTGCTCCGGTAGAGCCGCGGCATGGCACGTTCGTTGCCATGGTCGCAGCTATGCCCTATGCGTCTCGTACCCGGGCTAGTCGTATTGATTTTATAGGGAAGTCCGAATAGTGGAGCCGTCCTGAACCTAACTGCGTGCGTGGAGAGTATTAGTCGTTTGCATACAGTGATTTAGCCAAAAAAGAGCCCTCCAAAGTGGCTCTCTTAGGGCCGCCACCTGCCGGTCGTTGCGCAACGCCAACACCGGCCACATGACATCAGGTTCGCCTGCCTCAGTACGGGTTCTCAGCGTCTATCTGTCAGCGGCCGTACACCAGGACCCGAAAATTGCCCGGTTTTGCCGTCGGCAAAGGATGCGGCTGTTTTTCAGTGGGAGCTGCCGGAGGATTGAAATCCGACGTGCTGACAAAGACCCGATGCGTCTTGGGATCGACTTGGCTCGTCTTGGCACCGTACTCGGTCTTCACTGTTTCCACCTCGCTTAGCTTATCCGGCGAGTCTTCATGATAAATGTGAAGCATGCCTTCGCGCGTGGATACAAACAGCAGGCCCGTGCCTGGATCAAAAGTGTTTGCGTCCACGCCCGCAGAAATTGGATATGACGCGAGCACCTTGCCGTTATCCGCATCCATCATGATGGTGTATTGGGGACCACGTCCGGCCGAGAAGAGGCGACGCGTCTTCTGATCGATGGCCATTGAAGTCGGCTGCCCTTCCGGCGCCGTTGGCCAGCGCGATTTGATCGTATTTGTACGTGCGTCGATAGCGACGATGTCGTTTTTCTCGGGGTTATTGTCGTAGATCATGCCCTTGCCGTCGACGACAGGGAACTCTACCTTCCCCACGAGGTCGATATTGGTGATCACCGCCTGTTTTTGGGGATCGATTACAGTGGAATCGTGGCTGTCGCCGTTAAACGTGAACACATGCTTGGTCACCGGTTCGTAAATGATGGCATCGGTATCGACCTGGTTTGTGTCAACCTTTCCCGTCACCTTGAGCGTCTTCAGATCGAAAATGACCACCTGCTGAACTTTAGCGCCAGGGCGCGAGTCGCCGTCAGAGATGAATCCTTTGCCGAGGTCCCTCGCGATGGCAATGCCATGGGACCGCGACAATCCCTCAATTTTGCCCACGACCGAATAATCGTCCGCGTTAAGCACGACCACTTCTGTGCCATGCGAAACATAGACTCGGCGCGCGATTGGATCGATGCTGATGTAGTCGAAATACTCCTCCCCGCCGGGTGCCGCCGGTAGCGAGATCGTCTTGATCAGGTGATAGCCGCCTTCGCTAGCTTTCGGTTTCGGCCGTGCATCAGGGCCGGGAAGCAAAGATGTCAAAAAAATGGCAAATAAAAGACCAGCGGCAAAACGTCCCATGGTCATCAACTTCATTCGAACGCTCCTTTCACTTCTGTTTCGGTGTTCCGCGTTAGAGCAAAACCGTGCCCTGATGCATTGTGCGATGAAACGGCAGAAGAGCTTAAGAAAAGCTTAATACGACAGATCAGGAGGGGTGCCACTGCCATGATTCCAGTGTTCCCTCACTTACAACCGCTGTTCACGCCGCGGCCGGGGGGAACTCGATTTTCGTTAAACACGGCGATGTACAACCGGGACTGATCTTGCGAGATCAGCTATGAGGCGCGAGCGCCGAGCGGCCAGGGAATTTCGCGGCGCGGCCGAGTTCCTCTTCGATGCGCAGAAGTTGATTATATTTGGCAACCCGGTCAGTGCGCGAAGCAGAACCCGTCTTGATTTGCCCCGTACCCATGGCCACGACGAAATCGGCAATGAAAGTGTCTTCAGTTTCACCGGAGCGATGCGAAACAATCGAGGAGTACCCGGCTCGGCGGGCCATTTCGATGGCCTCGATCGTTTCTGTCACGGTGCCGATCTGGTTGAGCTTAATCAAAATGGAGTTGCCAACGTGTTCGGAAATGCCTCGCTTCAGCCGCTCGGTATTGGTGACAAAAAGATCGTCGCCCACGAGCTGGATTTTCTTCCCGAGGACTTGGGTGAAGTGCTTCCATCCCTCCCAATCATCTTCGGCAAGCCCGTCTTCGATCGAGACAATCGGATATTGCTGGACCCAGGATTCCCAAAATGCGGTCATCTCTTCGGCCGTGCGCGAAGATTTGTCGGATTTCTTGAAGACGTAGCGCTTCTCGGCCGGAACATAGAATTCGCTCGAGGCAGGATCGAGAGCGAGGGCCACATGCTTGCCGGCAACGAGCCCCGCGGCGGCAATGGCTTCAAGGACAACCTCGATGGCTTCATCGTTTGATCTGAGATTAGGCGCAAAGCCGCCCTCGTCACCAACGGCAGTGGAATAGCCGCGTTTTTTCAGCACGGCCTTGAGTTGATGAAACACCTCGACGCCCATACGAAGTGCTTCGGAAAAGGTCGGTGCGCCCACGGGCATAACCATAAATTCCTGAAGATCGACAGAATTGTCCGCGTGGGCGCCGCCGTTCAGAATATTCATCATCGGAACCGGCAGAGTACTGGCGCTGCGCTGCGCGGAGTACCGTGAGAGATAACGGTATAAAGGAAGGCGCTCAGCGGCCGCTGCCGCTCGCGTCGCGGCCATGGAAACCGCAAGGATGGCATTTGCCCCGAGCTTACCCTTGTTGGCCGTGCCGTCGCGCTCGATCATGCGCCGATCGAGCGCAGCTTGATCAGTAACGTCCAGCCCTTTTACCGCCTTCGCAATCGCTCCGTTAATATTTTCGACGGCGCGCAGCACGCCTTTGCCGAGATAGCGCGACCCGTCGGCGTCACGCAATTCGAGCGCTTCGTGTTCACCGGTAGAGGCGCCGGAAGGCACTGCGGCGCGGCCCCTTGTGCCATCCCCAAGAATAACTTCGGCTTCAACGGTCGGATTACCGCGTGAATCAAGGATTTGTCGGCCGGCCACAGCAGCGATAACGTAGTTCGGCTTCGACGCCAGTTTGCGTGCAGTGGTGCGTTTCGCGCCATTTGCACTCGCTTTGGCCGCGCGTGATGTCTGGCGCGATTTCGTGCGTATTCCCATTGCCATCGGGCCTCCCACAAACGACGAGATGCGCATTTTAGCCTCTACGGCGCCATCAAGTCGAAATCCTTATGCAGACAACGCCCAGCCAACACCGAAACCGGCAAATCCAAAGCCCTGCCAGTGCAAATCGAGGAGGTTCTATTCGGGCTCTTCGAGCATGGATTCTTCGCGCACGACGATAACGACTCCTCTGTCGCTAACGTGATAACGGCTGCGGTCGGCCTCAAGGTCGTAGCCGATTTCCGTGTGTTCGGGCAAGACGACGTGGCGATCGATGATGGCATTGCGAATGCGCGAGTGGCGGCCGATATTCACGTGGTTGAAGATGATGGAATTATCGATTTCGCAATAACTGTTAACGCGTACGTCGAGCCCGAGCACCGAGCGCCGGACCCGTCCGCCGGAAATGATCGAACCACCGCTGACGATGGAGTCGAGCGCCGCACCCATGCGGTCAGGATCGGCAAAAACGAACTTGGCCGGCGGATATTGCTGCTGCCAGGTGCGCAGCGGCCAGCTTTTGTCGTAGAGGTTGAAAACAGGCGAGACCGAGACCAGATCCAAATTGGCTTCGTAGTAGGCATCGATCGTTCCCACATCACGCCAGTAAAGGGCTTCCTTGCGATTCTCGTCTTCGAAGTTATAGGCGAAGACCCGGTATTTCGAGAGAATGCGCGGAAGAATATCGCGCCCGAAATCGTGGGTTGATTCGGGATCTTCGGCATCGGCAATTAAAATAGGAATGAGCAATTGCGTGTTGAAGATGTAGATGCCCATCGATGCGTTGCATTTCTCCGGCCGAATGGCGGACCGCTTGGGCTCGGCGGGCTTTTCCTCGAATCCGAGCACCCGCCACTGCGCGTCGGTTTCGATGATGCCAAAGCGGCGCGCCGCCTCAACAGCATCGCTCTCGATCGTGGCGACCGTCACGTGCGCGCCGGAGTCGACGTGTTGCTGCAGCATCTTCCGATAGTTCATTTTGTATATGTGGTCGCCAGATAGGATGATGGCGTAGGTGGATCGCTCGCTGCCAATCGAGTAAATGTTTTGATACACGGCATCGGCGGTACCCAGGTACCAACTCGTCGAGACGCGCATTTGCGGCGGGAGCACTTCAATGAAATCGCCCAGTCCCATGAGCGAGGACCAGCCGACACGAATGTGCCGGTTTAGGCTTAGGGCCTTGTATTGCGTCAGGACAAAGACGCGCCGCAGATCGCTGTTAATGCAGTTCGAAAGGGTAACATCGATGATGCGGTAAACGCCGCCAAACGGCACAGCAGGTTTGGCGCGGTCGCGGGTGAGTGGCCACAGCCGTTCACCTTGACCTCCGGCGAGAAGAATACCGATCGTGTCGGCCATCAGGGGCATGAGGGCTGCCTCTACGGTGAGTTACAAACAGGAACTCAGCGCGAAGAATTCTACCTGTTCGACGCCCCTCGCGCATCTCCGGGCGCATTGCTTGCTGTGAGAGATGATTTTCGATATTCCTGCTATACAATGTGAATGGATCGAGTGAAGTCGGTCACGTACAGCGAACCTTTTTGGTCCAAGTCATGCTGATCCTTAGAAGTCATTATGCCGAGGGTCGGCGGGCCACACAGGACGTGTGAAAAAGATTGCTTGACTTAATAGACCGGCTCCGCTAGAACATGCCGACAAATGGCCCTCCCAGGTGGTTACCTTCTCCTTAAGAGCTGGCTCGGGCTATATCGTCGATAAAAAATATACGGAAGGGAGGTGAGCTTCGCGTGGCGGAAGTTGTAATTCAGGAAGGCGAGTCTTTGGAGAACGCCTTACGGCGCTTCAAACGCAAGGTGCAACAGGAAGACATCATAAAAGAAATCAAGAAGCATAGCTTTTATATGAAGCCCGGCGAAAAGCGCCGTGCCAAGCAGGCTCTATCTCGAAAGCGTCTGCGTAAAAAGCAGCGCCGCGAGCAGGACTAAGCAGTGCCCGGCATTATAGACCCTGGGATCGTTGGCGGTTTAGGCCCCGAACCAATAGTCAAGACGCGAGGAGCGACTCGCGTGGTGACGCACTAGGTGCTCGGCCCAAAACTGCCTACCGACCTCGCAGCCAGCGTGGGGTCGCGGGAGCCAGTCATGGAGTACCGGGATAAGGTCCTGAAGTGCGCGGAATGTGGTGCGGAATTTGTGTTTACCGCCGGCGAACAGATGTTTTTTGCCGATAAGGGTTTCAAAAATGAACCCAAGCGGTGCAAATCCTGCAAGGCAAAACGCGCGGATACGGCCGGTCAGGTGTCGGCTTTTCAGCGAGCGGAAACAAAGACGACCTGCTCGCAGTGTGGGAAGGAAACGACGGTTCCCTTCAAACCGACACAGGGGCGACCGGTTTATTGCCGTGAATGTTTTCAGCAGCGACGCTCGATGGGTTCGCCGGCCTGAATCGTCGCGGCAGCGTGCACGGCTGCCGAGCGGAACCGCGCCAGCAGGATTGGCTGAGCAGGGTTCCGACAGGAGTTGGCTCCTCAATCGAGGTCAACTCCGATCCATGCGGCGGGAATGTACCAAAAGAAACCTGTTTGCTTGATCTCTGTCGGGTTGTGGCGTAGCAATCGTTCACATCTCGGTCAAACGGGTCTTCCGAAGAAGTAAGTTCTTTCCGGCATCGATTCCCCGGCGGTCCCATGAAACCTAAGCGGCGCGTGAACAAGAAAAATTCAAGCACCCAGTTGAACAAAGCTCCGGCTGCGGTCGATGACTCCGCCCTTAGAAAACATCTCATGGACTTGCTGTGCAGCCGCGGAGCGCATGCGGATTTCGACGAGGCCATCGAAGGCTTGCCCGAAGGATTGAGGGGTGCGCGTGTAAAGGATCTGCCGTTCACGCCCTGGCGGCTTCTGGAACATCTCCGCCTCGCACAGTGGGATATCCTCGAGTTCAGCCGCAATCCGAAGCATAAATCTCCCGAGTGGCCGGAGGGCTACTGGCCGCAAGGCGATGCTCCCCCAAATGCTGACGCGTGGGATGCAAGTGTAGCCTCCTTCCGCCGCGATCTTGGCGAGATGGAAAAACTCGTTCGGGATCCATCGCAAGATCTTTTCGCGCCCTTCCCTTGGGGGCAGGGCCAAACGCTCCTTCGGGAGGCCATGTTGGTAGCGGACCATAACTCCTATCACATAGGTCAGTTGATCCTCCTGCGGCGTTTACTCGGCGCTTGGAAGTAATCCGCACATCCTGTTCACATCGAAAGGAGCAACACTGAAGTGTCGGGTCAGATTCGAAATCGCGTACCGTTTGCAGGTTTGCGCTAGGAGTTTCGCATGCGAAAAGTGGCTGCTTTTGCAATGGTTTTGACATTCAGCATCTGTACAGTTGTTGTCTGTCTTCAAGCGGGCGCGCAGCAACATGCCGACACAACTCTCATGAACGATGCTGTGCGTACCGAGACGATCCGATTTCTTACGGAGTTGGTGAAAATCGACACGAGCAATCCACCTGGCAATGAAGTCAAGGCGGCCGAGTACATCAAATCTGTGCTCGATACAGAGGGCATTGCGTCCGAGATTTTTGAGTCCGCGCCGGGGCGTGGCAATCTGGTCGCGCGCATTAAAGGCAATGGCAGCAAGCATCCCCTAATGATCATGGGACATCTCGACGTCGTCGGCGTGGAACGAGACAAATGGTCGCTCGATCCGTTCGCCGCAATTATGAAGGACGGATTCCTTTATGGCCGCGGTTCTCATGATGATAAGGCCATGGACGCCGCCAACCTTGAAGTCTTTCTCCAATTGCATCGCAGGAAAATCCCGTTGGATCGCGACGTGATCCTGCTGGCGGAAGCCGGCGAAGAGGGCACAACCCGGTACGGCATCGATTACATGATCGCGGAGCACTGGGACAAGATTGATTGCGAATACGTCCTGAATGAAGGCGGAGCCATTCACGAGACCAACGGTGGGGTTGACTATGCAGCTGTTGGCACAACGGAAAAAGTCCCTCGCGGCATGCTGCTCGTTGCACGAGGATCGAGCGGCCACGCTTCTATGCCCCGCCTGGATAACCCGATCGAACATCTGGGAATGGCGGTTGGAAAGCTATTAACATGGCAACCGCCCATGCACTTGAACGAAACCACCAAAGAATACTTTTCGCGCCTGGCGAAAATCAGCTCGCCCGAGGATGCATATCTTTACACGCATCTCGAGGATCCCTCGGTCCAGCGGAAGCTCGCTGAAACGCACATTGCTCAGAATTCGATGCTTCGAACTTCGATAACACCGACGATCATCAAGGGCGGCTTTCGCATCAATGTAATTCCCGCTGACGCCGAAGCTACGCTCGATGTACGCGCGCTCCCTGATGAAAGTATCGACGAACTGATGGCCACGATGCGCACGGTGATTAACGACCCCCAAGTTGAAGTCAAGCGCAGCGACACAAGTAATGACAGGCCTGCCGGCGCGCCATCTTCGATCCACAGTGAAATGTTTCAGGCGCTTGAGCGCGCGCAGCAGGAAGTGTTCCCTGGGGCCGTGACCCTACCGGAAATGGGCACCGGAGCCACGGATTCCGCGCAATTGCGGGCCAAAGGCGTCCAGGCTTACGGGATCGGCTCACTGACCAGCGATGACGACGCGCTGCGGGTGCATGGTAACGATGAACGAGTGCGGCTGGCCGGCATAGACAAGTTTGTCGAGTATTTGTATACGGCCGTCGTGCAGGTTGCTGCGTCCAAAAAGTAGACGCGCTCTTAACACGGAAGGCTATGGTGCGGCGCAGGTGAAGTTCGCTGCCTCGTTGGTGTCGCCCGAACCTTTATATTTGGCGATTTGCGGATAGGGACAGAGCGGACGGCTCATCTGCACGCCCTTCGAGGGATTGTCGTCGACGTATTTTGTAGCGATCGCCTCGCCCGGAGCCGTACCCTTCTCGACCCATTCTTCCAGACTGCTGAACACTCCGTAGGGATTCCCCTTCGCTGTCGGATGGCCGGTCTGGCCGAACCAACTCGGGCCCGGGCCACCCAGGCAGTGCTGCATTCCTGGAACCATATAGAGGCGAACAAAACTCGTCACCTCACCTGCACCCATTTTGGCGATCACGGAATTGTAATAATCGATCGTGTTCAAGGGCGGAATCGCCGGGTCGTTCCAGCCATGGTAAAGAATGAGCTTGCCTCCTCGGTTTTTGAACTTACTCAAGTCCGGATCAGTGGAGTTCAGAATAGCTCCCGTCTTTTCGTCGGCCGCCGCTTCGGCCAGATCTATATTGGCTGACAGCGGATTCCAAGCTGGATCGCTAAACACCATGTATCGGAAATAATTTTCGGCAAACGTGGGTCCCGATGCCTTGCCTGGCGCACTGCCCGTGATCCAAAGCGCCCATCCCGTGGGCCCGTCTTCGGCCCCTGGCATATAACCCGGGAAAATTTCTTTGCCGCGCGAATCCGTTGAGCCGGAATAAAGCTTCTTCAGCGTGGCTACCTGGGGCGCAGTCAGGCAAGCGGAGGAATCCCGCCCTTTGCAAAGCAGCACGGATGGGTCGAAATGGCAACGCAGAGGATTGCCGATGATCCCGTCTTTGATTCCGTCCTGGGCGTCGCAAGCGGCGAGCGCGGCGGATTGAATCGCGGGTAGCTTCGTGCTTGGGATGTAACCGGCGGGATCTTTGCCGTACATGAATTGCATCATCGCCAGGCCGTTCGTCAACAAATGCGTCCAGAAATTCGCCGGGGCCCCGGCGAGAATTCCGTCAAAATCATTCGGAAACCGCTGTGCTTCCATCAAAGCCTCGCGCCCGCCGTCGGAACAACTATCGAAATAGGACCGCTGCGCAGCACGGCTGTAAAACGCGGCTATGAGAGCTTTGGCGCTTTCGGTAGTCAGGTGCAGCCCACGATAGCCAAAATCCACGATTTTTTCCGGATGCATGTAGGCCCATACGCCATCTTCAGCACCGCCTTCGTGTCCGGTATCGGTTGCGGCGGTCGCATAACCCCTTTTCACATTGTCGGCGAGGGCGAAGTAATTGATCGAGCCGGCGAATCCGCCATTGCCGACGCCGAGGAACTTTCCATTCCAACCGGAAACCGGCAACCAGACCTCAAAGCGAATGTCCGAATCGCCGCTTGGGTGAATGCTCCCGGCGATACGGCAGAATGCGGGAAGCTTTTCGATGCGTCTGCCGGCGGGAGGCGTGAATGCTCCCGCCGCAACGGATTCGGCCGTCGTAATCGAAGTGTTTGACCGTTTGATTCTCCCGAGTGCGGCGCAATCAGCAGCGTGGCCCGAAAAGGGCGCAAGGGGCACGATTACGATTACGAGTAGGAATATGCAGATCAGTTTTGGCATTGGGCAACTCCGTAGGATCGGGATCATTGAGCGTAATTCGCACGTGCATAGAGGTCAACTCGACAATGCGCGGGTGCAGGCGCCTGCCCGGCCAACGAACGAAGCCGTTCGGAGTATGCTGGGGCACAGGTATAATTGCTGCAATCGACGGTTTGCGAGGTGTTGTGCCCCTGCAGCGGAGCTTAGCGACATTAGCGGCATTGATTTTTGTTGCGTGGACCGTTTTGGCCCAACAGCCAGCGGCGCCCGACATTTCGGGATTCTCGGCCGAGACCGCGAATGCCGAACGTCAACGCGAGCAGAAATTCAGCAGTTCAATTTCCACCGAGAATATTGGCACTTACGAAAAGCTGCTTTCGGCACGCCCGCACCACGTCGGCTCCGCGTACGATAAGCAAGACCAGGAGTGGATCGCTTCGAAATTTAAGCAATGGGGCTGGGATGTCCACGTCGAATCGTTCCAGATTCTCTTCCCCACGCCTAAAGAACGCATTCTCGAAATGGTCGAGCCAACGAAATTTGTAGCGAAGCTGGAGGAACCTCCGATTGCTCAAGATCCGAGCTCCGTCCAGCAGTCGGAGCAGCTCCCTTCTTACAACGCTTACTCGATCGATGGCGACGTAACGGCACCGCTCGTTTATGTCAATTACGGCGTCCCGGACGATTACGAAGAGCTTGAGCGCATGGGCGTTTCCGTCAAGGGCGCGATCGTGATTGTGCGCTATGGCGGTTCATGGCGCGGCATTAAGCCCAAGGTGGCGTTTGAGCATGGTGCTGTGGGGTGTCTGATTTATTCCGATCCTCGCGACGATGGGTTCACAGAAGGTGACGTTTTTCCTAAAGGCCCGTGGCGTCCGGCCGAGGGCGTGCAGCGTGGGAGCGTGATGGACATGCCGTTGTATCCCGGCGACCCGCTCACACCCGGCGTAGGTGCCACGCAAAATGCGAAACGGCTGAAAATGGAAGATGTCAAAGTGTTTACGAAAATCCCCGTGCAGCCGATCTCTTACGGCGATGCCGAACCGCTGCTCGCTGCGTTAGCGGGACCTGTCGCACCAGCGAGGTGGCGCGGAGGGCTGGGGATTACATATCACGTCGGACCCGGGCCCGCGAAAGTTCACCTGCGTCTGAAGTTCAACTGGGACATGAAACAGATCAACGACGTGATCGCGCGCATCCCAGGCAGTTCGGAAGCTGAGGAATGGGTCATTCGGGGGAATCACTACGACGCCTGGGTTAACGGTGCCCAGGACCCGATTTCCGGGATGTCCACGGAAATGGAAGAGGCGCGCGCGCTCGGCGAACTCGTGAAGGCGGGTTGGAAACCCAAGCGAGCCATAATTTATTGCGCTTGGGACGCGGAGGAGCCCGGCCTGATCGGCTCGACGGAGTGGGTCGAGACACACGCGGATGAGCTCCGCGCGCATGCCGTCACTTATATCAACACGGATTCACACAGCCGGGGATATCTGAACGTGCAGGGTTCGCATACGCTCGAAACGTTTATCAACCAAGTGGCGCGGGAGGTAATCGATCCCGAAAAGAACATTTCAGTGTGGGAGCGGAGACAGTTGAAGCGCCTTGCCGACGCAAGCTCGGGTGAAGATCGGGAGCGAATGCGATCTAGGCAAACGTGGCCGATCGATGCTCTGGGTTCGGGGTCGGATTACACCGCATTTCTTGATTTTGCCGGCGTGGCGTCGCTCAATCTAGATTTCAGCGGTGAGAGCAACGGCGGAATTTATCACTCTATTTACGACGACTACTACTGGTTCACACATTTCGATGACGTCGGCTTCCTCTACAGTCGTGCGCTGGCACAAACCGTGGGAATCGCGGTGTTGCGGTTGGCGAATGCTGACCTACTTCCATTCAATTTTGCCGATCTGTCATCCACAGTGCGCGGTTACATCAATGATCTACAACGCCTGGCCGAAAACGAGAGTAACCAAATCCGCGAGCGCGATCGGCAGATCAGTGAAGGCGTATTCAGTGCCACTTCAGACCCGAACCACCCCGTGGTCCCCCCCAAACCGGAAGCTCTGCCGCCGCACTTGAATTTCGCCCCGCTGCAAGATGCGTTGGATGCCCTGAATCAGAGTGCCGATCACTATCAGGGCGTCTATGCGCAAGCTGGTCAGGAGGCTGGCGGGCATGCCTCGTTCGCCCAGGTGAATGTTGCCCTGCTGGCATGCGAGCGGGCGCTGACGGATGCTGATGGATTACCCGGTCGGCCATGGTTTAAGCACCAGCTCTATGCCCCCGGTTTTTACACTGGCTATGGAGTGAAAACTGTGCCGGCGGTGCGCGAGGCAATCGAGGAAAAGCAGTGGAGTAAGGCGCAGCAATCGATCGAGATTGTCGCCAAAGTTCTGCAAAATGAGGCAGCGGCCATTGAATATGCAGCTACCGACCTCAAGCATGCTATCGGCAAGCCGTAGGTTCAACTCGCACTGCGGCCCTCCCCCAGGAAAATCGATTGGCCCTATCGAAATTCTGAATTGTACAATTTCGGCACAAATGCGGTATCTACATACGATGCCTTGCATTGCGGTTACTGTCGTTCGGCTTCCGGCGCCCGCGCCCTCCGCGTAGCGCTCTACCGCACAGGTTGAGCAGGTATGGTTCGCTTTACAAGGCAGGTCTGCCGTGGTATTCAGGATGAACACCAGAATGGCCGAATATTATCCATCTAAAGGGCTTCCGCCTGCCCAGGGACTCTATGACCCGGGCCATGAACACGATGCCTGCGGTATCGGCTTTGTCGCGGATACTTCCGGGCATAAGTCTCATGACATTGTGCTTAAGGGCGTCCAAATCCTCATTAATCTGACCCACCGTGGCGCCTGCGGGTGCGATCCGCAAACGGGCGATGGCGCAGGCATTTTGATCCAGATCCCTCACAAATTCTTCCAGCGCGAATGTTCAGCGCTCGGTTTTGAGCTGCCCGGACCAGGCGAATATGGGGTTGGAATGGCCTTTTTGCCCGTCGATCCGCACGAACGGATCCTTTGCGAGGGGATCCTTGAGCGGGTTGCCGGTGAAGAAGGCCTTACTGTGCTTGGCTGGCGCGATACACCACTTAATGGAAACGCAATCGGCCGCCTGGCCCGGGCCACGCAGCCCTATATCGAACAAATTTTTATCCAGCGCGGGCCGGAAATGGATCAGGACGCGCTTGAGCGCAAGCTCTATGTTGTCCGAAAGCGCGCCGAGAATGCGGTCGCGGCTACAGATTTTAAAGAAAAAGGCTTCTTTTACATCCCGTCGCTCTCTTCGCGGACCATCGTTTACAAGGGCCTGCTGCTTGCCCCCCAGATCACCGACTTTTATAAGGAACTCCTCGACCCGGACGTGACAAGCGCCTTGTGCCTGGTGCACCAGCGCTTCTCGACGAACACTTTCCCCAGCTGGCAGCTCGCCCACCCTTATCGATATATCTGCCACAACGGCGAAATCAATACGCTCCGCGGCAACATCAATTGGATGCAGGCGCGACAGTCAGTGCTCGCTTCGCCGCTTTTTGGTAACGACATCAAGAAGCTTTTCCCGATCATTACGCCGGGAGGCAGCGATTCGGCCATGCTCGACAATGCCGTCGAGTTGCTGACGTTGGCCGGTCGCGGAATTCCGCACGTCATGGCCATGCTGATACCCGAGGCATGGGAACACGACACGACCATGCCCGATGACGTGAAGGCGTTTTATGAGTATCACGCCTCGCTTATGGAGCCGTGGGATGGCCCTGCGGACGTGGCTTTTACAGACGGACGTGTGATTGGCGCCAAGCTCGACCGCAATGGCCTTCGTCCGGGGCGCTACCTGGTGACAAACAGCGGGCTGGTGATCATGGCGTCCGAGGCTGGCGTGCTGCCGGTCAAGCCAGAAGAAGTCCGAATGAAGGGTAGGCTCGCGCCCGGTCGCATGCTGCTGGTGGATACGGAGCAGAAGCGGCTGATCTCCGATGAGCAAGCCAAGAAGCAGTTGGCCGCGCGGCAGCCTTATCGACTGTGGCTGAAAGAAAATCAGATTACTCTGGACGATCTACCGAGCCCCAAACGCGTGCAGCCGACGAATCATGAAACAATCCTGATGCGGCAGCGGGCTTTCGGCTACACCGACGAGGATCTCAAGACCGTGCTTTTCCCGTCGGCATTGCAGGCGGAAGAGCCCGTGGGGTCGATGGGCATCGACACTCCGTTGGCGTGTCTTTCAGACCAGCCACAGCTCCTTTTCAATTACTTCAAACAGACTTTTGCTCAGGTCACCAATCCGGCCATCGATCCAATCCGTGAAGGATTGGTGATGTCGCTGAATACCTACATCGGGTCAGAAGGCAACATCCTCGACGAAACGCCCAAGAACTGCCACACCCTGAAACTGCGCCATCCCATTATCTCCAATTGGCGTCTTGAAAAGTTGCGGCGCGTGAGCTGGGGCGATTTTCTGGCGACCACTCTGCCGATGCTCTTCCGCGTGGAGGGTGGCGAAAAGCGCCTGGAGGAAGCGCTCGAACGGCTGTGCCGTTCAGCGTCGCTCGCCATCAAGTCCGGCTACACGCTGCTGATTCTTTCCGACCGTGGCGTGGATCACGAACATGCGCCCATACCCAGCCTGTTGGCGCTTTCCGCGGTGCACAATCATTTGATTCGAGAAAAGACGCGCAATCAGGTGGCGCTGATCGTGGAATCGGGCGAGCCCCGCGAAGTCATGCATTTTGCCCTTCTTCTTGGCTATGGCGCCAGCGCTGTGAATCCGTATCTCGCAATCGAAACCCTCGAGGACCTGCATCGCCAGGGCGCATTTCCTCCCGACTACACCTGGGACAAAGTCTTCAAAAATTATATGAAATCCATCGACAAGGGCCTGCTGAAAACCTTCTCCAAGATGGGCATTTCGACCCTGCAAAGCTATCAGGGTGCGCAGATCTTCGAGACGATCGGCCTTCAGAAATCGCTGGTCGAACGCTATTTCACCGGCACGGCCTCGCGTATCGAGGGCGTCACCATGGAAGTGCTGGCGCGCGAAACGCTGCTGAAGCACGAATTTGCCAGGCAATTGCCGAGCGAATCCGATACCGAACTGCGCGTTGGCGGCGAATATCAGTATCGGGTGCGCGGCGAAAAGCATCTGCTGAATCCGATTACCGTCAGCAAACTGCAGCACGCTGTGCGGCAGTCGAAATTCGAGACCTTCCAGGAATTTGCCGCCGTCGTTAACCAGCAGAATCGCGACCTGCAGATGCTGCGCGGCATGTTTGACTTCAGACCTGCCGGAACGCCGGTGCCGCTTGAGGAAGTGGAACCCGCGGCGCAAATCGTAAAACGGTTCGCGACCGGCGCGATGTCTTTCGGCTCAATCAGCAAGGAAGCGCATGAGACCCTTGCCATCGCCATGAACCGCATTGGCGGAAAGTCCAACACCGGCGAAGGGGGCGAGGACGAGGCGCGCTTCAAGCCCGATTCGAATGGCGACCTGCGCCGCAGCGCCATTAAGCAGGTTGCGTCCGCCCGTTTTGGCGTGACTACGAATTACCTCATCAATGCGGACGATCTGCAGATCAAAATCGCTCAAGGCGCTAAGCCCGGCGAAGGCGGCCAACTTCCCGGCCACAAGGTTGACGAATTCATCGCCAAAGTGCGCCATTCGATTCCGGGCGTCGGTCTGATTTCACCGCCGCCGCATCACGACATCTACTCTATCGAAGATCTCGCACAGCTTATTTACGATTTGAAGAATGTCAATCCCCGTGCGCGCATTTCGGTGAAGCTTGTGGCAGAAGTTGGGGTCGGTACCGTAGCCGCAGGCGTCGCCAAAGCGCATGCTGACGTCATCCTCATCAGCGGTTACGACGGTGGCACGGGGGCATCGCCCATCAGCTCTATCCGGCACGCCGGCATCCCGTGGGAACTGGGTCTTTCCGAAACGCAGCAGGTTCTGGTGATGAACGACCTGCGCAGCCGCGTGCGCGTGCAGGTGGACGGCAAGCTGCAGACCGGCCGCGATGTCGCGATTGCGGCCATGCTGGGGGCTGAGGAATTCGGCTTCTCCACCGCGCCGTTGATTTCCATGGGCTGCATTATGATGCGCAAATGCCACCTGAACACCTGCCCTGTGGGCGTGGCGACGCAGGATCCCGAACTCCGCAAAAAATTCCAGGGCCAACCCGAGCACGTCATTAATTTTTTCTTTTTTGTTGCGGAAGACCTGCGCCGCATCATGGCGGAGCTCGGCTTCCGCAAACTCGATGACATGGTCGGCCGCGTCGATTGCCTCATGCAGCGGGGCGACGTCACGCATTGGAAGGCCAAGGGTATCGACCTGTCGTCTATTCTCTACAATCCGCCGGTGCCGCATCACGTCGGCCGCCGCCAGACGCAGCCGCAGGATCACGGCCTCGAAGCGGCACTTGATCGGCACCTCATCAAACAATGCCAGCAGGCGCTTGAAACTCAGACGCCGGTCTCGCTAAGCCTGCCGATACGCAACGTGCATCGCACCGTCGGAGCCATGCTGAGCGGCGAGATCGCGCGCCGCTATGGCTCCGCAGGGTTGCCCGAAGACAGCATCCGTATTCAACTCACCGGCTGCGCCGGGCAAAGCTTCGGCGCATTCCTTGCCGAAGGCGTGCGACTCACGCTCGAGGGCGATGCCAATGATTACGTCGGCAAAGGACTCTCCGGCGGGCGTCTGATCATCTATCCGCCGCGACATTCTGAGTTCGTACCGGAAGAAAACATTCTGATTGGCAATGTCTGCCTCTACGGCGCGACCAGCGGCGAGGCGTACTTCAACGGCATGGCTGGCGAGCGTTTTGCAGTCCGGAATTCCGGCGCCACTGCTGTTGTCGAAGGGGTCGGTGACCACGGCTGCGAATACATGACCAATGGCCTGGTTATTGTTCTCGGCCGAGCCGGCCGCAATTTTGCCGCCGGAATGACCGGAGGGATCGCCTACGTGCTCGATAATGTGGGTGATTTTGGAACGACCTATTGCAATCGCGCCGAAGTCGATCTCGGGCCCGTGACCGAATCTGCCGATATTTTGTTGCTCCACCGGCTCATCAGCCGGCACGCGGATTTCACCGACAGTCCGCAGGCGAAATGGATATTACAGAATTGGGAGACCACGCTTCCGAAGTTCGTGAAAGTGTTCCCGCATGAGTACAAGCGCGTCCTGGGCATTCCACGGGTTCCCGCGGGTGTGCTGCTGGCGCAGGCCGGAGCACACGCGCGCGGGCATGAGGTTCGTGGGTAAAACTCGTGGGTAAGGTCACTGGCTTCAAAGAATTCACGCGGGAATTGCCGGTACGCAGGCCGGTCGAAGAGCGCATCAACGACTACTTCGAGGTCTACTACCAGTTCCCCGAAGATAAAGTCCGCACGCAGGCGTCGCGCTGCATGGATTGCGGCATTCCGTTTTGTCACAACGGTTGCCCGGTCAACAACATCATTCCCGACTGGAATGACCTCGTTTATCGCGATCACTGGAAAGAAGCGATTCGCGTTCTGCACTCCACGAATAATTTTCCTGAATTTACCGGGCGCATCTGCCCTGCTCCCTGCGAAGCCGCATGCGTGCTCGGAATCAACGAGCCGCCGGTCACGATCAAGCTGATTGAGAAAAATATTGTCGAGCGCGCCTGGGCCGAAGGCTGGATTCAGCCCGAGCCGCCGGAAGTGCGCACGGGCAAGCGCGTCGCTGTAGTCGGCTCAGGGCCGTCGGGACTGGCTGCCGCGCAGCAACTTAATCGCGCCGGGCACCTCGTGACTCTTTTCGAGAAAAACGACCGGCTCGGCGGACTGATGCGTTACGGCATTCCCGATTTCAAAATGGAAAAGCACGTCCTGGACCGGCGGATCGAGCAAATGCGGGCGGAGGGCGTGCAGTTCCAGACGAATGCTTATATCGGCCGCAATATCCGCGCGGAGGATTTGCGCAAAGAATACGACGCGATCCTGCTCTGCGGCGGCGCGGAGGCTCCGCGTGATCTGAAAGTTCCCGGGCGCGAGTTGAAGGGCATCCACTTCGCCATGGAGTTTTTGCCGCAGCAGAATAAGCGCAACGCCGGCGACGAGGTGCCAAACCAGATCCTCGCCACAGGTAAGCGCGTCGTGATCATTGGTGGCGGCGATACGGGCGCCGATTGCCTCGGTACCTGCCACCGACACAAGGCAAAATCCGTGCATCAGTTCGAAATCATGCCCAAGCCGCCCGACGAGCGTGCCCCCAGCACCCCATGGCCGCTCTGGCCGCTGCAACTGCGCGCGGAAAGCTCGCACGAGGAGGGCGGGCTGCGCGATTGGGCCATCAACACGACGCATTTCACCGGCGACGAAAATGGCAACGTAAAGCAGCTTCACGCCGTTCGCGTGGGGCCGCCGCCGAAATTCGAGCCGATTCCGGGAACCGAATTCATTATCGAAACCGAGCTCGTGCTGCTGGCGCTCGGCTTTCTCGGACCTGTAAAGCAGGGCATGATCGAGCAGTTCGGCCTGAATCTCGACGCCCGCAGCAATATCGCTACCGATGCGAACTATATGAGTTCGGTGCCCGGCATCTTCGCCGCTGGCGATATGCGCCGCGGGCAGTCGCTCGTAGTGTGGGCTATCTCCGAAGGCCGCAAAGCCGCCGCCGCCGTCGATAAATACCTCATGGGCGCCACCCGCCTGAAGTAAACGCGGCTTTTTCTGAGGAGTTATCAGCCCCTGTTTCACTGTGCCACTGCATCCAGAGCAGAAGATTCGGAGTGGAGAGTAATGGCGTCAAGCCACCCACTCGTATGGGCGCACACAACACAAATGGAATGAGTCTGGCATATACATTCATCGCAAAGCGCAGTATGAAAGGGCCTTCTGACAAATTCTAGTGGGTCATTCCGTAGATGATGTAATTGATGGCGATGCGGTAGGCCATGGACGTGGCGCGCTCGGGATAATCGGGGCTGTCGGCCCATTCCCAGGCGTCGCCTACGTCGCTGTTGTGGCAGATGGCGATCATGATCCGCCCTTTGTCGTCGCGGACGGCGCTCCACCTCGGCACCTTCATGTCTGGCGCGTAGCGGCGGCCATTCCAGATAAAACGCGTCCCCGGAATCTGAAAGCGATCATCGAGGTCGTACATGGTGTGAAAAATTTCGTCGTTGTTCTTCAGGTCCTCTACCGCGCGATCAGGAAAGATCATGTGAATGCCTTGCATCATGACATTCCATTCTTGATCGCCATGTGTGTCGTCAAAAAACATAAAACCGCCGCGTAGTAAATACGTCCGCATGCGGGCCGCTTCAACCGGCGAAAGAACCCACCACCCTGGATCTTCCACAAAAATCCACGGCCACTTATAGATTTCGTCACTGTGGGCGTCAACCACCTGCTCGCCGATAAACGTGTTGATACGCGTGAGGCGAACGACACCTTGCACGAGCTGGCGGTCAGATTTGGGATAATCGGCTGCCCAGCGCTGGAATCCGCGAAAGCCGCCGTATGCCATGTCGTAATGGAACCGGACGAAGGTCCATTCGACCTTTTGGCGCGCGCCGATAGGCATCTCTGCTTCGTCATCGTCCTCGTATTGGCCAAAGCCTCGTCGCTGGTATGCAAGCAGGCCTGACGTAAAACTCAAAAAGAGCAAAGCTGCCAAAAGAATTGGAAGGCGGCGTCGAAAAGCGGTTCGTGCCGAAGTCATGACAGCCTCTGCTTCAGTATTATCCGCCAAAACGGCTGCCGAAACCGAGTAGCGCCGTTGAATCAGAAAATCCGGTTTGGGAACCCCGACACAAGCACTGGCTTCAGGCTGTCCGCGTCACTTTTTGCGTTCCTGCTTGGAAATGTCGTCGCCCGCAACAGCTTTCATGAAAGCACGGCGGAGAAACACTCCAATCAGGTGGCGCTTGTATTCGGCGCTGCCTTCATGATCATCCACGAGATCGGCTCCGTCCGCGATCAACGCGGCCGCCTCCCGCAATCCTTTTTCGACTTCGGCGCGCGATCCTGTGAGCAACGATTCTGCGGTAAGCGCGCGGCTCGGAAATGGAGAGACGCAGCCCACGGCCACACGCGCCGCACGAAACGTGCGGCCGCGATCGGGAGTTTCAAGCCACAGTCCGAGCCCGAGCGCCGGCCGCTCGTGAATCTGAAACTTCATATACGCGGCGCGATGGTCAGGTTTGACCTGCGGAACGACAATGCGCGTGAGAATTTCACCGGGCGCGAGATTATTGGCGTAGGCCCCGGCGATCAGCTTGTCGATGGGTATTTCGCGCGCTCCATCAGCGCTCTCGATGCGCACCCGCGCATCGAGCACCAACAGCATGGTGGCGGGATCGGAGTGAGGCTCGGCAAAACATAAATTGCCGCCGATCGTGCCGGTGGCGCGCACGCGAATATTCGCGACCTGCGATTCAAGCTCGGCAAATACGCTGAGCCTTTCGCGCAGCAGTTGCGAATTCTCAAGGCCGCGATGGGTGCACGCCGCGCCGATTTCAATCGAGCCATTCCGCGCCTCAATCGTGTTCAGGCCGGGAACGACCTTGAGATCAACGAGATGGTTGTAGGTGAGCGCGCGATGCCGCATCGCAAGGAGCAATTCCGTACCCCCGGCATAAATGGCGGCATCGTCACCGTAATGGCGCAGCATTTCCGAAGCTTCTTCGGTCGTGCGGGGCTGATGAATTTCAAAACGCGAGAGCATAGTCATGACTTCCGCTTCGGTTTCGAAACGCGCCTCTTATGCGGACCTGTCTTTTTTGCGCGGGCGCCATTTGCGCGGGCAGCGGGAGCAGGAGCAGCCTTGACCTGAATTTTCGCGGCCCGCGGCTTCGCCGGCTTCTCCTTTCGTGCGAGTGACGATTCTGCCGCCGCGGTGGCCGGCCGCGTTTTCTGCTCCTGCAAGGCCTTCCATACGCGTTCGGGGGTCAGGGGCAGTCGGCGGATGCGCACACCCGCGGCCTGATATAACGCGTTGGCGAGGCAAGCGCCTATCGGGTTGACTGATCCTTCGCCGCCGCCTTTTGCGCCATAGGGCCCGACGCCATCGCGGTTCTCCACGAGTTTCAATTCAATCTTGCGAGCCATATCTGAAAACCGCGGCACGCGATATTCAAGCATGGTGCCGTTCATTAACTGCTGGCCTTCGTAGATTAGTTCTTCGAAAAGGCCGATTCCGACGCCCATCGTCGCTGCTCCGATGTCCTGGCTTTCGGTCATCGCCGGATGGATGGCGAGACCCACATCACCCACCGTGACCAGCGTATCCAGCGAGATCTTACCGGTTTCTTCGTCGAGCGTGATCTCCACGCCGGTGACGCCGATCTCCCAGAAAACCGGCACGGATTTAAAGGGCCCGGCGCGCCGCAGATACGCACGTCCGATGATGCTGCATCCTTCCATCTGGAAATAGCGCTCGATGATTTCGGGCCAGGAGAGCCAATCCTTGCCGTGCCGGATGCCTCCGCGTTCTTCTTTGAGTTTGCTGGCGGGAACGCTGAGCAGGTCCCCCGCCATGACTTTGCATTGGGCGATAGCTTCGCGGCAGGCCTCCATCACCGCGCGGCCCATCAGCGTGGTCGTGCGGCTGGCGCCGGTGGAACGTTCGAAAAGCGTCACGGCTGTATCGGAGCCGACGAGCCTCACTTTTTCGAGCGGTACGCCCATCTCTTCAGCGGCGATCTGCGCGAGGACGGTATGGCTCCCCTGTCCGATTTCGGTGCTGCCGCTGAGCACCGATGCCGAGCCATCCGCATAGACCTGCACCATTGCCAAAGTGACGGGATGCGCGCCGGCATCACTGCAGGAGCAACAGACAGATCGGCCATGCTTGGGAGCTACCGGACCATTTTTCTGGAGCGTTTGGGCGGCGAGACGAATGTCGCCGGGCACGTCCGCATCTATCGGTCGCAGCCCGGGATGAATGGATTCCCCGCTGTGCGCCAGATTGCGCAGTCGGAACTGCTGTGGATCGAGCCCGATTTTGTGGGCAAGCTCATCCATCTGCGATTCCACAGGAAACGTGATCTGCGCCGCGCCGAGGCCACGATAAGAGCTCGCCGGAACTGTATTCGTGTAGATCGCCAGGCAATCGATTCTTACGTTGGGAAAACGGTAGGGTCCAACGATTCGGTTGGCCGCCTTGCGGCAGACCATCGGGCTATTTTCGGCATACGCACCGGTATCGAGGTGCACTATCGCTTGCTTGGCGACCAGTCTGCCTTCGCGGTCGACAGCCGTCCGAATGCGCACGCGCGCATCGTCTGAGCGCGTGGTGAGAAAAGCTTCCTCAACGCTGAGCTGCAATTTCACCGGACGCGACACCTTCCACGAGCATGCCGCCGTCAGCGGCTCGATTTTTGTGTAAGACTTGCTGCCGTAGCCGCCGCCGACATATGGCACCACCACTCGCACGCTATTGAGCGGCAGATCAAAAACTTCCGCGAGATCGTGCCGCACCATGAAGGGATGCTGGGCCGAAGAATAGACCGTGAGCTGGCCTTTGGGGTCGTAATCAGCGACGGCGACATAGGGCTCCATCGCGTAGGCGTAAATCATCGGGAAGTAATATTCGCCCTCGGCAATGTGTGCCGCCGAAGCGAAGGCGGCGTCCACATCGCCCCATTCGACGTGCACGGCCTGGCAGAGGTTCTCTTTTCCTCCGGGAAAATCATCGAAACCGCGAAACGCCCCGCCTATATAGTCCATCCCGTGCACGAGCACGGCGCCAGGTGCGAGCGCATCATCGACGCCGAGCACAGGCGTCAGCTCTTCGTAATCGACCTTGATTTTTTCCGCGGCTTCTTGAGCGTTCAACTCATCGACAGCGATGACGGCGGCAACGGGTTCGCCGACGTAACGCACCTTGCCGATGGCTAAAAGAGGATGATCCTTAACGGCATGACCATAGTAAGGATGCAAGGGGCCAAGATCGTCGCCGGTGAGCACGTCAATGACCCCCGGCTGCGATTTGGCCTCGGAAACATCGATGCGACGAATTTTGGCGTGCGCGAACGGGCTGCGGAGAAGCTTCGCCCATGCCATGCGCTCGAGCGTGATATCGCTGGCATATGTGGCACTACCGGTAACTTTGGCGATGCCGTCGGAGCGTGGGACGGAATGATTTACGACTGCAAAATTCGTTTCGCCATGGTTGGCTGCGTCACTCACGGTTGCGCCTATTTCCCTTGCCGATCCCCTGCAATTCGGTGGCGGCTTGCCGGATCGCCTTCAGGATTCCCAGATAACCCGTGCATCGGCACAAGTTCCCGCTCATGTAGGCGATGATCTCTTCGTCGCTCGGCCGGGGATTCTGATCGAGCAGTGATTTTGCCGCGAGAATCATTCCCGGCGTGCAGAAGCCGCATTGAAAGGCAAAATTGTCGAGAAAAGCCTGCTGCAAAGGATGCAGACGGCCAACGCCCCCGGCAAGACCTTCAATCGTGGTCACGCGCTTATCACGGGCCTCGTAAGCGAGATAAGTGCACGCGCTGACCGGAAGATCGTCGATGAGCACGGTACACGTGCCGCAAACCTGCGATTCACACGAGAGCTTCACGCCCGTCAACCGGCAACGCGAGCGCAGGACTTCGGCCAGCGTTTCGCGCGCCTCGATCTCCAAAGATGTGGGCGTTCCATTCAGGTCGAAACTAATCTTCACCGGCGGTCCTTTGTTGCTCGATTTCCATTCGATTGATCACGCAAACCGGTGTGCAGTTCGGGCCCGGCCGCAAACTGCGCCTGAATGTTGCGCGCGAATTCGGCGAATTTCTCCGTAGTTCTGCGGCGAATAGGCGCGGCGCCTAGTGTTGCCAATTTACCCACAATTTCGATCTCCGCTTCGAATTGCATTTGCGTAGCCGCCGGCGACGCCGGACTCAGCATTATATGAAGCGAGCCGCTCATGCGATTCAGTCCTACGGCATCCGCACCCTTTATGTTCGCGGTCAAATGCGAACTCTCTCGCGCCTCGCTAACCCGTATCTGCAAGTTCAGTGCGATTTTGAAAGGACCGATCTTGTCAGTCGCTTTCGCGCTATATGCTTCTACAGATGACCCCTGCACGGGGCTGACTTCCTCTACGCCGGGCAGAAGTGCTGTGAGCCGCGGCGTATCCCGGAGAAGTTTCCAGAGTTCATCCGGGGAAGCCTTAACATCTAGCTGTTCGCTAATTCTGAGCAGCATCGCGGCCGAATCGCACGGATATGCGCTTTTTCCGGTGCATAGGGAAGCCCATCATTATTACCGTGCCCTTCATTTCAGGCAAAACCTAAATTGCGGAAAAACGGAATCGCGGCACGGCACTTCGTGCCACAATGATGCGCTTTACAGAGATCAATAGGAGAACCTGCATGGTTCGAGCCAACTCATTCGCCCAGGCAAAGGACGGCTGCCGGCTTGCGTATCGCCTTCATGCGAATCCCGGCAAGCCCCGGATCGCATTGATTCATTCACTCGCGCTTAGCGGCGCGATGTGGGACGGCGTCGTTGAGCAACTCGCCGACAGAGCGGAGACACTGACGTATGATTGCCGAGGCCATGGGGATTCGGAACGCCGCGCAGGGCCTTACAGCCTGGAGCTTTTTGCCGACGACCTCGCCGCGATTTTCAATGCCTGCAGCTGGCCCTCGGCTACTGTGGCCGGGTGCTCGATGGGCGGCTGCGTGGCACAAGCATTTGCGGCGGCGCATCCAGAAAAGGTGCGAGGATTGGCCCTGATTGACACAACCTCCTGGTATGGACCGACAGCCCCGCAGGACTGGAAGGCGCGCGGCGCCAGACCGGCGAAAGACGGACTCGCTTCCATGGCGGAATTTCAGCTCAGCCGCTGGTTCAGCGATAATTTCCGCAAGTCACAACCGGCAATTGCCAATCAAATGATGCAGATTTTCCTGGGTAACACACCGGCTTGTTACCAGGCGAGTTGCGAGATGCTTGGAAATGCGGACCTGCGTGCCGCGCTGCCGAGCTTTCGCATGCCTGTTTCGGTGATTGTCGGTGAAGACGACTACGCCACGCCCGTAGCCATGGCCGAAGACCTCCACGAAAATATTGCGAATTCGACTGTGACCGTTATTCCTGGCGCGCGCCATACCACGCCCGTAGAACGACCGAAGGAAATTGCGGCATTCCTGACCGACCTGATCGGCAAAGCGGCGGCTGTTTCAGGCTGAACAAACTCAAACCCTCGAGCCGCGCGCTAGCCCGAGGCCTCCGGGCTTAATCTTCAGATTTAGGCCCGCCTTCGATTTTGCGCACAGGAGTTTCGGGAGCGATTCCGCCGCGCCGCCGCGGGAATGTGTTAAATCCATTTTTCTCCCATTGTCCCGAGACGGCGTTGCAGGCAAACGCGTCCCAAGCCTCGCTCCAATCGCCCAGCGAATAGCCGTGCCACGGCTGCTGTACGCGCACTCGCGGCAAATCGAGTTGCTTCCAGATTTCGAGTGCGCGTTCCATAAACTCGCGTTTCGGCAAGGCCAGCGGCGGCATCGGATGCTTCAGCGTAGCGTCGATGAGCATGGTGGAATCGACGGTTTGCGGACCCGATTTGGGCGCGTGGCCTATGGAACGATAAGGTTCAATGTGCACGTCGTGCTGCGGATTCGAACGGTAAGCCAGCGACCACAGCACGGCGTCGGTGTTCGTGGGATCGATATCTTCGCTGACTGCAATGACGATCTTGCCGCAGTCGGCGCGCAGCGTCGCGGCTCCTTGCAGCGCGCGCCACACTTCGGTTCGCGGCGTGCCTTCCGCGAACTGCAGAAAGATGATCGGGCGCACGTTGCTGAGCGGTTCATGCATGACTACCCGGCGAATGCCTTTAATCCCCAGTTGCTGCCGCAGATGCGCGAGGAACATCGGCTCATAGGCGACTTTCTTGATCATGCTCGATTCGCTGGGCGTCACTTGGCTGATTATCGAGACGAAAACCGGCGAGCGGCGATGCGTGATCGCCGTGACCTGCATGGACATGTTGTAATCTTCGAGCGCCACGTAGCCGTTGCTTTCCCCGAACGGACCTTCCGGCTCGAGCAGTTCTGTGTCGATTAGCCCTTCGATCACGATCTCAGAATCGGCGGGCACTTCGAGGTCGATCGTCGCGCATTTGGCGATGCGAATCGGCGCGCCGGCAAGCGCTCCGGCTACGGCCATTTCGTCTTGATCAATTGCCAGTTTTTGAGGGCCGGTAAAGACAATTACTGGCGCGCAGCCAATCACGATAGCGCAGGGCATGCGCTCGCCGCGTGCGCGGTATTTCTGCCAGTGCAGATACCCGCCTGCCCCGCCGATCCGCGCAGACATGCGCACGCCAAGCCGGTCGGTCTTCTTTAGTTGACCGCGATAGGTGCCCATGTTGCGCACGCCTGTTTCCGGATCGCGTGTGATGCAGAGCGTGGCCGTCAGGTACGGTGCGGAATCGAACCCCGGCGTGGAAATCGGGACCGGCAACCGTGCCAGCCCGCCATTTGGGTTGCGAAGATCGTTACCCGTGACGATCACCTCTTGGCATCGCGGCGAACTGACGAGCACAGGTGGAATCGGATTCGCAATCGCATCGTTCCAGGCCTGACCGATTTCGTCCACGGCACGACCCATACCAAGAGCATAAATCTTTGCTGATGCGGCCAGCGCACCGACTGCGACCGGAATGTCGTACCGGCGGCCACACGAATCGGTTACATTCGTAAAAAGAAATGCGCGGCGTTCCTCTTCGGGAATTCCACCCAGGAATTGCCACCGAACCAGAGGATGGAGTTCTGTATCTTTGTTGATCGGCCGATCGATGCGAAGGAGCAGCCCGTTTTTTTCAAGAGCTGCCAGATGGGTTTGGAAATCGAGACTGGGCGGGCTCACGGCCGCTTACTTCCAGAAATATACAAGGACGTGCGCAAAGCTCCTCACTGACGCACCACGAGCCGCCATTGTGTCACGTCCTCTGCGATAAAGCACCCCTGAGCACGCGCTGTCCACGCCGTACAGGCAACAGATCAAATGATTGTAGGGCGATTATCGAGCCCGAAAAACGCTTTTGGGCAATCGAAATTTAAGCACAAACCTGGCCGGCCTTATGTACACCAATCAGTTACGGAGGTATGCGCCAGGTAACAAGCGGCCAAACCATTTTCTCTTTCGTCCGGCGGGCCCGGTAGAATCGCGAACGATCGAGTGGAGGAAATGTGAACGAACCTAGAGAGATGGACGCATTATTGTCGCGAGTGGAACGCCTCGAAAAGCAAAACCGACGTCTGAAACAGGGAGCCGTTGTGTTTGTGTTGGCAATTGCCTCCGTGGGGCTAATGGCACAGACCAAGCAAAAGCCTGCGACGTCAAGCAGCGGCCAAAGGCAAAAGCCGCGCACGTCCGCCCCCGCTACCCCTCCGGCGCCGGCGGGGCCGACTGCGATCGAAGCTCAAGGCTTTATACTCAAAGACATGAACGGGCACGTTCGGGCCGAGTTGGGCCTGACCGGCTCGACGCCAAGCCTGAAGTTCAAGGATGAAAATGGTTCCGCGCTCGTCACCTTAGCCCTGAACGACACTCCGGCCGGCCCTATGCTTCTGTTATCCGACCCGGAACACCACGCCTCGGTGGCATTGAGCGTCCTCGAGCACAGTGGGCCGCAGTTGGCGCTAACCGGTGAACGCGCTGACATTCAGGCTCATATTGGTGTCGCTCCCGAGGGCACGACCTTCGAGCTTTCCGACAAAGATGGGTTTACCACCAGCATCGGCAACGGCGTTGTAGCCAAAAATGGGCAGGCGAAACAGACTTCCGCGGCATCGATCGTGCTTTATGGAAAGCAACGGAAGGTGCTTTGGTCGGTTCCATAGCTCGTTGTTTCACAAACCCTGCGACGCCGGTGCGGCCCCGTGAGCGCACACGGGAAGGTTAGGATCGGTGTGGCGGGCTGGTCGTATAAGGATTGGCAAGGAATTGTCTATCCGCCGACGCTCAAGTCTAATGCCCGCGTCGCATATCTGGCGCAATTCTTCGAACTGATTGAAATCAACAATTCTTTCTACGGACACATCAAACCCGCGGTAGCAAAAGAGTGGTGCCACATGGCCGCGGGCGTAAATCCTGCGTTTGTATTCACGGCCAAGTTGAACCGTGCCTTCACGCATTCGCCGGTCGCGGTAATCGAGGCAACTTCGGCGAAAACCATCCGCCCGGCGGAATCAGACGAACGCGATGCAAAAGCCGGATACGATGCGCTTGCGGCGGAGCATATGTTAGGAGCACTCCTCGCGCAATTTCCTATTTCATTCAAATGCACGGACGAGAATCGATCGTATGTGGAGCAACTCGTGCGGCAATTTCGAGAATATCCGCTCGTTCTGGAAATTCGACACGCAACCTGGAATCAGCCCGAGGTGCTCGAGTGGCTGCAAGGTTTGCAGATCGGTCTTTGTAATATCGATCAACCGCTGCTGGGACGCGCCGTGAGCCCTTCGTCACACGCGACTTCAAACATTGGGTATATTCGGCTGCACGGCAGAAATTACAAGCAGTGGTTTGCGGAAACCAACGTCCGCGATCGCTACGATTATCTTTATTCGCCGCAAGAATTGGCAAAATGGAAAGACCGGACCTTGCAAGTCGCGGCGAAAACCGAAACCACCTACGTTGTGGCCAATAACCATAACCTCGGCAAAGCCGCCGTGAATGCTCTGGAACTGATCTCCATGATCGAAAATCGTAAAGTGAAGGCGCCAGCAACGCTCGTCACGCATTATCCGGAGTTGGCGTCACTCAACAGCGATTAGTCGGAGAAAAGAATTGCGAATGGTCGGGCTGGCGCGAGCGCTGTCGAAACTGGGCTATTGCTCGCGTTCGCAGGCGCAGCGGCTCATAGCGGCCGGGCGCGTGCGCTTGAATGGCACGGTGAAGCGCAATATCGAAACGCCTGTCTCCCTCTCGCGCGACAAAATAGAAGTCGACGGCGTCCCAGTCCAGGCGACCGAAAAAATTTACATAATGCTGAATAAGCCGCGCGGGCTCGTCACGACGGCTTCCGACGAAAAAGGACGGCCAACCGTATATTCGAAGCTACGCGCTGATTTGCCCTGGCTCGCCGCTGTCGGACGGCTTGATAAAGCCAGCGAAGGCCTTCTGCTGCTCACAAACGACTCCGAATGGGCGGCGCGCATCACTGCTCCCGAGAGTCACGTCCCAAAGACGTATCAAGTTCAAGTTTCCGGCATTCAGGATGCACAACTCGCGGATGCAATGCTAAAAGGCGTGCGCGTCTCCACCGGTGATGTGCTGCGCGTCAAGAACGCGAGAATCCTCCGGCAGGGTGCCCGAAATAGCTGGCTCGAAATCATCCTCGAAGAGGGAAAGAACCGCCACATCCGCCGGATGCTCGAGCAACTCGGAATCGAGGTGCTGCGACTGGTCCGCGTTGCCATCGGACCGCTCACGCTAGGCAATCTCCCGAAAGGTGCCTCGCGTCCGCTAACCGCGAAAGAAAAATCAGCCCTCGATACGGCCATGCACGTATAGCCTCAGAGATTCGCCTCTCGCCTTGCCTCATAAAAATCTTGACGCGGCAATCCCGCAATGATAAGACCGCTTCAATTTTGGGTGTTATTGGGCCGCGGCTGTCGGATTCGTTTCGACGTGCCGGGGCCGATTTATTGGGGTCTCATGAAGCGCCTTAGAACGAAGCTGCCACAGCTTCTGATTGCAATATTGCTTGTCTTGGCGATTGCTTGCGCCGAGTTCCCGGAACTCACACAATTGCGGGACGATACTTCAAACGACTTTCCCGTTTCGTCGATCGTCGCCAGTCACGTCATCGGCTCTGTCGCTGCACCAGCGGCGCACGTCTCTCCGAACTGCCGAATCGTAGGGCCTCCGGAATTTCCTCCGCCTACAGAACGGTCATCTGATTCCCTGCCGCCGCGCCCTCTAGACGGGTGGTCATCTATTCTGCGGACATAAATCCTGGGAAGCTTGCCTCACGCGGCGGAATGATCTGCGCAACTCCTGCATCCGAACGATTTGGCGTTGCCGTGTTCGTGATAAGTGATCTGACTTTTGGGAGGGTCTCATGAAAAAAGCAAGCCTTGTGGGATTTTTGCAGTGGGGCATGATGCTCCTGCTTGCGACCAGCCTCGCGTTTTCACAGGCCAATCAGGGCACCATACAGGGAGGGGTATTCGACCAGAGCGGCGGCGCAATTGCAGGCGCGACAGTGACCGTAATTGACGTGTCGCGAGGCGTTACGCGCACTTTGATGACCGATGGGGCCGGGCAATACATCGCCAATCAGTTGACGCCCGGCACGTATACCGTCCGCGCAACCGCTCAGGGCTTCCGTACCGTGGAGCACAGCAGCGTGCTGGTGGAAGTGTCTCAAAGCGTTCGAGTGGACTTGACCGTGCAGCCCGGCGAGCAAACGCAAACGGTCACGGTGACCGGAGAAATTCCCTCTATTGACACCACGGACGCAACGCTGGGCGGTACTGTAAGCAACCAAGCGATCAACGCGCTTCCCCTGAACGGCCGCAACTTTGGACGATTAATGCAGCTTCGCCCTGGTATAACCAGCGCCATCGGCGCGAGTTCAGGCACGAATTTTACGCATGGACGACGCGGCGGCTTCGACCTCCTTGTAGTCGACGGCGTCACGGCATTGACTTCAACCACGGGCGTGATGCGCCTGAACGGCGGGTATCGCGGCGGTGATTCGAGTTCGCTGCTGCCCATTGATTCGATCCAGGAATTCAATATTCAGCAAGACCCAAAGGCCGAATACGGCTGGAGAGAGGGCTCGGTCATATCCGTGGGCATTAAGTCCGGAACCAATAGCCTTCATGGAACAGCCTACGCTTTCGGACGAGACGCGGAGGCCACTGACGCCGCCAATTTCTTTACGAACTCGGTCACACCAGCCACTTTGGAGCAGTTTGGCGTCTCGGCGGGCGGACGGATCATCAAGGACAAGATCTTTTGGTTTGCGAACTATGAGGGCTTGCGCTCCACGGTGGGAGATGTTGACTTGGTCACGGTTCCCGCCGATGTCGCTATGGGCAACGCGAAGTTCAGCATGGTGGACGGGTGCAATGCCGTCAAGGCTCTGCCAGGCGGAGTCAATCCGCTCAGCGCTCAATTAGCAGGACTGAGCCATTGGCAAACGGGAGATCCGCTTCCTTGTACCGTATTACCCTCTTCATCCACATTTGAAAATCTCTTCCCATTCACCACGAATACGAATACAAGTGGAAATTTTGCGCCAGGCATTCTCAATACCCAACCGCTCGATAACGGAATCTTCAAAGGCGATTACGTCATCAATGCCAGCCATCACGTCAGCGGCACGTATTACAGATCTCAATCGTTCCAAACCGGCCCGAATGGTGAAGGTCCTCCGGGCGCGTTGCTGCCCCAGTGGGTTTACCAGGTTCCGCAGAAAGTCTGGTTGTTGAGCGGTGCTTATACCTGGACTCCCACCTCCAGCATAGTCAACAACTTCACAGTCGGAGAAGTGGTTGGCGACGAACAGACCCGGCACGCCGATTATCTAACTCCGGTCGCCAGTCCGTGGCCCACTGGTTATGGAATTGTCACCGGGCAGGATCCGGCGACAAACGCCGCTGACATCCAGAGGATTGGCGGTCTGCCGAAAATAAATATCGGCGGCTTCACTGGTTACTTGGGTGCTGATCAACGTTCGGCTCGCCGTGGTCCCAAGGAAGGCGATCTCGATGTACAGGACACCGTTTCTTACCTGCGCGGTAAGCACGCCTTCAAATTTGGCTTCCAATACACCGACCTGATCTTTATTGGGGATACCGCGGATTTCTCGCAAGGAGTCATCAATTTCGCCGATCTGCAGGGCTTCCTTCAGGGCGCTATAAGCAGCGGATCAAACATCCAACTTGGCAATCCGGCGTTCAACGCCCGGGGAAAGTGGTACGGCGCTTTTGTCCAGGACGACTGGCGACTGACCCCAAAGCTCACCGTAAACCTTGGGCTCCGTTATGAATACGCTAGTCCTTTGACCGAAAAGGACAACTTCGTGGGGAACTTCAATCCCAACGTCAATCCGGCTACAACACCGGCGATTCAACAGGTTGGACCCGGGGCGCCGATTCCGTCGTTCTACACCGGAAACAAGTTCAACTTTTATCCACGGCTTGGCTTGGCGTGGGATGTTCAAGGCAACGGCAAAACGGTGATTCGCGCCGGCGCCGGGCTCCTTGGCAATCCCGATATCCTCGAGCACTGGATCAGCAATGCCCCGTTCGGCGCGAGCTTTCCCAGCGTGGGCGTGAATAACAGCGGCACGCCCGCATCCCAACACACTCCCAATCGTCCGAGTCTTCAGAGTGGTACGTGGGCCGTCGGTGTTCCCATCTTTCTTGCGAGCAACACGCAGGTAATCAACGGCGTCACGTACACGGGTCCGATCTGCACAGCCGCCAAGCCGTGCGACACCGGTTCCAACGACCCGAATTACAAGACAACATTCTCAGGGCAGTGGAACCTCGATATTCAGCGCGCCATTACCAGCAGTTTGACGATTGACGTTGCATATGTCGGCGTCAAGGGTTGGCGCGAAACAGAATGGACCGATCTCAATCAGCCTGCCTTGGGCTCTGGCTGGAATACGCCAGTACCTGGTACTGTTACCTCGGGTTCCACGAGCGTCGCATTCAACGGACAGACCGCCGCAGCTGTTTGTCTGGCAAGCGCCGCGACCGGCTACAACAGGTGCGCTTCGAATGCTGCCGTGAAGAAGGCCTTGGGCATTGCAGAAGATTCGGTGCGGCCTTACGCGACGCTTTTCCCCTATCTTCACTACATAACCCAGGCGGGGAACGGCGGCTTTTCCAACTACAATGCGATGGAAGTGACAATCCAGTCGCGCGGCTACCATGGCCTCCGCTTCATCTCCGGCTACACTTGGGCTCACGCGCTCGATACGCAGACCTCCATCAGCCACTCGCAACCCATCGGTCCTGACGGAAAGAACTTTAACCTGGTGTATGGCAACGGTGACGCCGACATCCGCAACCGGTTCACCTTCTCACCGACCTACGCGATTCCGGGCAGGAAGGCGCCCGCTCAAATGCTGGAGGGCTGGTCGGTGAGCTCGATCGTGACGTTGCAAAGCGGATCGCCTTGGTACGGCATCGATTCCAAAACTGACGATTTCCTCGGCACGGGTGAGAATGGCGATCAATCGATCGTTGGCAGCGTCATCCAGCCCTGGAACTACACAGGGCCGCGCTCCGCGTTCAAGGCAGGTCCTCAACCAATACCTTGTTTTGGAACGTTGTCGGGCTGTACTTCCTACGCCAAAGCGGGCGGTATACCCGTCGAATGCATAACTGCAGCGCAAGCACCATATGCCGGAAACGCTCAGCTTCAACAGCTTGCACTTGCTGCGCTCACGAATTCTGCGTGCTACGAGCGAGATGGTGGGATTCTCACGCCTCCTGCTTACGGCACGATCGGTAATGCGAGCCGTGGAAGCTTCCCCGGCCCTGCCTATTACAACGTGGACTTTTCCATCGCTAAGGACTGGAAACTGAAAGAACGCTTCGGCATTCAATTCCGGTTCGAAACGTTCAATCTCCTCAACCGCGCGGATTTCGCGGTCCCCACAGTCACCAACAATGCTGACCCGTCGAAAGGCTTTTCCGGACAGTTCGGCTGCGCGTGCAGCACTCCGGACTCGAGTAACCCTGTGCTTGGCTCCGGCGGGCCGCGTCACATCCAGTTCGGCCTGAAGATCACCTACTAAGCAGCATACGCTGCGTTCAGACAGACAAGGGACCGGATTTCCGGTCCCTTCTGTTTTTTTACATTACGGGAATTTAAACCGTGGCACTGCCGATTTAGGATTTCGGCGGCACGATCGCGGGCGCAGACTGGATAGTCGTTTGATAGCTGAAAGCCATTTGCCACGTCTCCGGTCCCTTTACCCAAATACGGGTAATGTGGTTGGGTTTGCCGGCATACGGATTGGCTTGCGCAATCATAACGACGGTATCGCCAAAATGTATGAACCGCGCCGCGGGACTCTTGGCGAGCTGTGGCGGCGCTGGCCCAAAACCCGGAGTATTGAGCTGCTTTAGGCGGAATGCCTTGTCCGCCGGTTCGGCGCTGCCTGAAGAGATTAGGACGAAATCGTCAAGGACGTGCGGCGTCCAGTTTTTCGCGTCATGGTGCAGGACGGCCGTTTCCAATTCTGCCCAGGATTTGATGATGCCGCGCTCGGCATCGTCTTTAGCCGTGTAGGGCACGCCTTTACACGGATTCTCGCAGTCATTTGTCGTCGCTTGCGGCGGCGGTGCGGCGCCGGAGCGCTGCGTAACTTCCTGATACACAAGCAGGCGCCACCCTTCGGCGCGCTTTGCCCAGATACGCAGCACGTGTACTTTGTCTTTCGATGCCTGCACCGCAGCAACGTCAGACCCGTAGGACCTCTCATCTACTGCAGCGCCGCTTTCGTCGCCGAGCGCCGGCATCGGCAACGTCGCAAGCGCTTTGGCGCGGCCAAACGTGTCGCCGGCAGACGTTGTCCACGTAAGTTGGGCATCGAGTGCCTTTGAAATCTTGCTCTTATCGCCTTTCGCCAAGGCCATCACAAACGAGCTATCGGCGTCCTTCACTGCGGCGTCATCCGCCGCGTTGCTCAAAATGGGCAAAGCGACGGCTACTGCAAGCACGGCGCTAAATTTCAAGATCCTGACCCAGGCAAATCTAGCGGGCAATTGTGTCATGCGGTGCTCCTTGTCGCGGATGGTGCGGATTCTAGCGGCGACTACCGCACGAGTCAATTTGCTCCGCCCAAGGCGTGGACCCGCAAAAAAAACTGTAACGTTGCGCCGGTTTCGGATTGCTGTTAAAAAAGTTCGGTACGCAGATCGAGGAGGACAATACGATGAGAAACCTCTTACACTCTCTCGCGGTTCTAAGCCTCTTTATTTTTGCAGGCCTGGGTAGCGCGGCGGCGCAGCAAGGGCAAGCACCGCCTCCTTCGAAGTTCAAACTAATGAGCTCCGCATTCAGTGACGGTGGGAAAGTCCCTACCGAATATTCGTGCGCGGACAAAGACGCCAAGTCACCGGCACTTGACTGGAGCAATCCACCGGCGGGGACAATGAGCTTCGCCTTGATCATGCACGATACCGACGCGGCGCCTCAAAAAAAGACGATGGATGTCACACACTGGATTCTCTGGAATATCCCCGGAAACGCCGACAAACTCATGGGCGACGTTAAGCCGGATACCTCCCCCGAGGGAATAGCGCAGGGGAAAAACATTCGTGGCGTGAACGGATTTCAACCGCCCTGTCCGCCTCCTGGCGCGACTCCCCACCATTACACATTTGAGCTTTATGCGTTGGATACCAAGCTCGATCTGCCTGCGGGGTCGACTCGCGATGAACTGCTGAAAGCCATGGACGGCCACGTGATCGGTAAAGCCACGACGGTCGGACTCTTCGGACGATAAAAAAGGAGCCGAAAAAAACTGGGGCCTGCGCAATGCGAATTTGCGCAGGCCCTGAATTTTGTACCCGAATTCCGTTTACTTTGCCGCGTCCTTCCTTGCCCCCGGATCAGCGATCAGCTTCAAATAGTCCAGCTCCTGCGACCCTATGCAGATTTGCTCTTCGAAGTCCTGCTTCGGTATCCACTTGAAATGCGCAGTGCTGAGGTCAAAAGGTTGTGCATATGTCTTGGGGTCATCAACGTGAACAGTAACCTCGAGATCGTTGTGGTCGAGCCGCTTGTAAGTCTCGGTCACGCGTATGCCGACGCTGTGCGGATGACCCGCATTATCGAGCCAGGTGTTTTCGTCAACGCCCGTGGTCTCGACAATAAAAGTGTAGTCGTCCTTCCAGTGGCCGACTGAGTAACCCCAGTAATGCGGATCGGGAGCATCCTTTTCCGAGCCGCCGACGTTGTTTGGCAGAGGCCGGCCGTCGGTAAAGATTTCTCGCCATGTCTTGTCGTATTGCCACATTTGGATAAGGCGGTCCGGCATTGTCGCAAACGCAATTCCACGTGTCATAAATACCATGGCGCGCGGGAATCCCAAGGGATCACAGGTGTTGTCGGGGTCATTCGAATCGGCGACGGCGTACTCGGAATTGTTCTTATGTGTGTGGAAGACTTGCTCGCCCCAAGGCGTCATCGGAGGGATCGGGTTGATCTTCTGGCCAACACTCGAACCCCAGAAGCCGGTGAGATCGCGCTTGGGAGCGGCACCTCCGGTTCCCTCGGCTGCGAGTTTATCGAGGATGCTCACGCTGCCCTCCCGCAGAGGCGGCGGTGCTTCGGTTTGCGGCTTGTTCTGCGCCATCGCAAACGAAGCGGAAATAATGAACGCCATGACGCCCAGCGTCGACCTAGGAGAAAGATTCCTCATTACCATTCACCTCGACAAGGATGCGTGCCACAAACCTCAATTAAGCAGTGCCTCAATACTTGTTTATATCGCCGTCATCTTCTCTGCTGCTGTCCTTCAACGTTCGACCGTCATCCATCACGATCTTTTCAATGCGCCCAGCGCTTGCTTCGAATTTCGATGGCCACATGTAAACCGTGATCACATCCCCGGGCCGCAACGAATACTTGCTCCAGCCGAGCAGCCTAATCATGCCCGTGCTGCCCGCCTCGCCGGCCCAATGTACCACGTCACCCTTGCCGTCCTTTGCGTCGAACAAAACCAGCGTGTGGGGATTCTGCCACATGAAGCGCGTCACCGTCGCATCTTTCACGACAATGGCTTTTTTCAAATACATGGCGCTGCCGTGATGAGCGGAGGCGCTGCCGGCGATTGCCAGGAACACAGTGGCAGCGCAGATTTGTAGCCTGATCATCACGTTTCGGCCTCTACGGAGTTCTCTTAGTCGCGAGAATATTCGCCGCAGCCACTTGTGTCAATTGCGCTCCTGTAAATCCCCGCGCATCAACGCTCCGCACACGGTGTACAATCGCTCTTTTCTGCGGAGATTAAATGCCCGGCTTTCCCGGCGTCGATTTCCTCGAAATCGACTCTTTGCTGAATGATGACGAACGACTGGTTCGCCAGACGGCGCGCGAATTCGTAGACCGCGAAGTTCTTCCCATAATCGAAAAGCACAATCGCGAAGGCACTTTCCCTCTCCACCTTATCCCTCAAATGGCCGAGTTGGGCTTTTTTGGAGCCAATCTGGAGGGCTACGGCTGCGCCGGCATGTCCAATGTCGCCTATGGGCAGGTGATGCAGGAACTCGAACGTGGTGACTCAGGGCTACGCAGCTTCGTTTCCGTGCAAAGCGCGCTGGTGATGTACCCCATACACGCCTACGGTTCCCCCGAGCAGAAGGAAAAATGGGTTCCGGCACTGCGCAGCGCCAAAGCCATCGGCTGCTTCGGGCTTACTGAGCCCCAATTCGGATCGAATCCGAGCGGGATGCTGACACGTGCAGTGCGCCGCGCCAATTCATACGTGCTGAATGGCGAGAAGATGTGGATCACCAACGGCTCGCTGGCCCATGTAGCACTTGTTTGGGCCAGGGCTGAAAACGATAAAATTCGCGGTTTCCTGGTCGAAAAAGGCACGCCCGGATTCAAAACTTGGGACGTCCATGGCAAGCTCTCCCTCCGCGCTTCCATCACTTCGGGATTATCTTTTACCGATTGCGAAATTCCCGCCGAGAACGTCCTGCCCGGTGTAGAAGGCCTCCGTGGCCCTCTCTCTTGCCTGACACAAGCGCGTTACGGCATCGGCTGGGGTGCCATAGGTGCCGCCATGTCTTGCTATCGCACCGCACTCGAATACGCCAAAACGCGTCGGCAGTTTGCCAATAAGCCTATCGCTGCGCATCAGCTTGTGCAGGATAAGCTCGTCTGGATGATCACCGAGATCAGTAAGGCGCAATTACTCGCGCTGCACCTTGGCCGGCTCAAGGATGACAATCGTGCTGCGCCCGAACACATCTCCATGCTGAAGATGAATAATGTCTGGATGGCCCTCGAAACGGCCCGCAAGGCTCGCGATATTCTGGGCGCGAACGGAATTGTGGATGATTACTGCGTGATGCGTCACATGAATAACCTTGAATCGGTTTTCACCTACGAGGGCACGCACGATATTCATCGCCTGATCATCGGCGAGCGCATAACCGGGGTTTCTGCGTTCGTTTAGTGCGGCTGTAAGCCAGGTGTTGTGCCTTCGGAGAGAAATCGGTCCGCCGATGCTTTTTCGGCCGGTGGAACTTGTTTATCATTAATGTCCTTTGGCATGTTGCGCCTTATGCCTGAGCCGTGCATCGAATTCTTCGGTCCGGGAGGGGATCGCCCAATGGCCGTCACAGTAGAGCGAGAGCAAAAGGTGGAAAGAATGCAAATTCAACTTAGCCTGGAACTCCTGCGGGTTGTCGAGCAGGCGGCCATCGCCTCCGCCCGCACCATGGGCACGGGTGATCGCCATAAAGCCGATGAGGCGGCCACTGAAACCATGCGCCACGTCATGGATCACGTGCCCATGGACGGCACCATCGTTATCGGCGAAGGCGAGCGCGACGAAGCGCCTATGCTCTTTATTGGCGAAAAAGTAGGCGCGGCCACGCACAACCAGAACTACAACTACCCTGCCGTCGACATCGCCGTCGATCCCCTTGAAGGCACCAATCTTTGCGCTACGGGCGCGCCAAACGCCATAACGGTGCTGGCCGCCAGCGAAAAGGGCGGCCTGCTACACGCCCCTGACCTCTATATGGAAAAGATCGTCGTCGGGCCAAGCTGCAAAGGTGCCGTCGATCTCGACGCTCCTGTGGCCGATAATATCCGCGCCATCGCCCGCAGGCTCAATCGCGACAAAGAAGACCTTGTGGTGATCGTTCTCGATCGGCCTCGACATCAGAAGCTCATCGAAGATATTCGCGCCACTGGAGCGCGCATCCGCCTCATTGGCGACGGCGATCTATCGGCCGGAATTTCGGCTGCCGTGGTTGGTGCGGGCGTTCACGCGGTTATGGGAACTGGTGGGGCGCCCGAGGGTGTCCTTACTGCGGCGGCGCTGCGATGCCTGAATGGCGAAATCCTGGCCAGGCTGGTGGTCAGCAAGCCCGAACACCAGGAACGGCTGCGCAAAATGGGCATCAACGATCCCAAGCGCGTCTATGAGACTGAGGACCTCGCTCCCGGCAAGCAGATCATATTTGCCTGCACCGGTGTCACGGACGGCAATATCCTGCGCGGCGTGCGCTTCTTCGGCGATGGCATCCGCACCCACTCGCTGGTGATGAACCTCGAAGAGCGTCAGGTCCGCTTTATTGATTCCGTACACCTCGAACGCCGTCCCGACGTCAAAGTCCGTTTCGCCTAGCCCAATTAGACAAAAAAAGGTGCGGCAACTCCAAACTCGGAGCCGCCGCACCACAGGAATCGCGTCGGAGGAGTTTTCTAGCGCCCGCTACCAGACCGGCACTTTCGCTATGCTACTGGGCTACCTGTCCGCACCGGTTTCCCGGAGCAAAGCTAACGGCGACCCATGACCGCGGGCTGGGGCCGCCGAGCCAAGGGCACAAGGGGCTTCGGAGCTACTGGCGGCATCGTACGCATCTGGCCGCTGGTGGAAACGTGGTCGCTGATTGCTTGCAGCCGCTTCAGGATGCCCTGCCACTGCTCCCAATCAAGTTGACGTAGGAAGGGCCGCAATCCCTGGATGAATGGATCTTCCAGCAGCGCCTCGCCGTTGGATTCCGGTATAAAGAAGCGGTTTAGGCCCACGCCAAGAGCTTCGGAAATCTTTTCCAGCGTTCCGAGACTCGGCGTCATTTGGCCGCTCTCGATGCGCGAGAGATACGAACGAGATACGCGTGACCTAGCCTGAAGCTGGCTCTGGGTCATCCCGCGCGATTCCCTCAGCTGGCGGATGCGGTGGCCGATGTTTTCCACAGTTTCGCGATTCGGCCACTTCTCGAACAGCTGGCGGTCATCGCCAGGGAGCTCCTGTGTCACCGGTGGTGGAATCAGGAACTCCACCTTCGGCGGCAGCAGTCGCACGCAGCGGCGGCAGTTGCCCGAGTTCGTTCTGTATTGAACCAGGCCGCAGCTTTTACAACGGATTACTTCACGATCCATGTCTACGTCCTTATGGTTAGTCCCGTTGCTGTTGTTGTCCGACACCGGCGGCTCCTCATGTGCGCGATTCCGGCAGCGGAATTGGAGGACGAGCGAACGTCTTCAGGGGAAGGCAGAAGCTGGCGCGTCAGGGATATTGCGGGTGTCCCTTGGGTGTTGTCAAGCGTTTTCTGTACTTTTTCCTAAGTAAAAGTACTACGATGCCTTAGAAAATCTACGGTCTTCTCCGTATCTTCGCCGCGTTTTGCTTCCTCAATATGCTTGCGGGCAAACAGTCCGGTCGGAATAAGCAAGAGGGCTATCGGCTTTAGCGGACTTTCTTGTTCTTTTCAGATTCTGAATCTACGGGCACGCGCCAGATGTCTTTGCCATTTTCGAGGCAGCAAATCCCTACTTGGTTTGCTTCTGGGGTGCCGATCTGGCCAATCCACACCACACGGAAACGTGCCTTCCGCCAGCCGCGTTTTACCAGAACCACTTCGCCGGGACCGGTCAAATAACCTACGCCGTCCAATCGAGCGCCGTCTTTCCCAATATCAATCGTGTGGGCGCTTTGCACAAAGGGCTTACCGCTACGATCGATGCCCCGCACCCAGACCTGCATTGTCTGCGCCTTACGCGCCTTACGCGCGTTCTTTCTCCAGAAACTGGGAATAGGACGCTTGAACGCCAGCCCTATTTTGCTTTTGCCCTCCGGCCCCTTCTGTACATACGCGACACGGCATTCCTGCTCCTCGCGCGTGTTCTTGTTCACAATGAAAAGCATCTCGCCCGGTTCAACCTTCAATCCGAGTGTTACCAAGCCTCCGCTGGCATTCACCACTTCCGTGAACGTCTGCTCGTGAAACGCCCCATGATTCTTGGCCCAGCCGTAAACCACAACGGGTATCCGCAGCATGGCGCGCTTGCTGGCCCGCTGGTCCTCACGGAGCCGGTTTCTTGGCGGCGCACCTGACGGAACAGCCGCACCCTTTGCATCGCGTTTCTCAATTACCTCCAGCGGCATCGATTTCTGCACTCCGTGGAGCGAGCACTCGAAATCCCATGGTGTCTGCAATACTTGGTCGCGCGTTTCATCGCGATTCTGGAGAATGATCCAGCTGTTCTCATCGCGATAAGGGCAGCGCAGCCGCACGGCATAATCCTTTGCCAAGGTTAGCTCCTTCTCTGAGTTCGTCTTCCTCGCTCAAATGCGTCGCCTTTGTCGGCAGATCTATGCTTCACTCGGCGCCATCAGTGATCTTTGCCGAAAAATCCTTCGGTCCGTGCTCGGATTTGTGGTCCACCGAACCAGCCGGCCACGTGACTTCAAGACCGGTGCCGCGCAGCAGCAAAATCTTTGCGTGCTTTACCACACGAATGGCCAGCACGTTCGGTTCCCCCTGTTCAAGGTCTGCTAGCGCCCCCTTCTGTGACCGCAATGAATTGTCGGTTTTGTAAAGCGCCACACTCAAGTCGTGTTGCCCCGGTGTAAGTTTGCAGACCGTTCGCAATGGCTCGCCCGCTTGCCCCGCAACCGTAGACAGGGGTGTACTAAATACCAGTTCGTGGTCGGCAAATACGGCCACAGTTCCGTCGCCCGATTGCGCGGAGACCTCGATCGTCATTGGTACTCCGGCGACTCTCGTCGGCGCAGACGGCAGTTCTGCGGACTCGGGCGCTGCAACCGGCACAGTGCTTGTAACCGATTCTGCAGTGGTCGGCTTGGATTCAGGCGTCGCCTGAACTTTTTTCGTGTTGCGAACCGCCTTGGGCGGACGCACGGTTCGCGGCGGCTCTGACTCGGCTATGGCGGCCGTCTCGTCCGCGCCAGTCACCTCCTTTGACTCACGCCAAAGGGGAAGGTCCGCAGGCGCCCGGGGAGTGGGATATGTTGCCACCGGAACAGTAGGTATCCGCAGATTGTGCCGATAAAAGCCACCGGCCAAAGTGCCGGCGAGGCCGACGATCAGCAGGATCGGCGCTGCAGCATAGCCCAGGAGCGATGACTTCAATTTCCTGGCGCGTGGCTTCTGATGTCCATCCGAAACTGGGTTTCTTGTGAGTGCTTCGAGATCCGTCGATAATAACTCCCCGTTTGCATACCGCTGAGCCGGGTTCCGGACGAGGCAGCGATCGATAACGTCGTCGAACGCGCGAGGGAGTGCCGGATTTACGCGCGTCGGGGGCACGATTTTTGCCTTCAGAATCTGTGCGCATACCGCTTCCATCGACTCACCTCGGAATGGCCGCTCGCCCGTCGCAAGGTGGTAAAGCACGATTCCCAACGAAAAAAGATCCGACCTGCCGTCGGTCGGGTTTCCTTCGATCTGTTCCGGAGAGAGATATGCTGGAGTACCCCGCAGGCTGCCCGCGTGCGAAATATGGGCGGCGAAGCGCGCAATGCCAAAATCGGTGAGCATCACACGGCCGTCCTGATTGATCATGACGTTCGCGGGCTTGACATCGCCATGCACGATACCCTGTTCATGGGCATAAGCCAGTGCCCGGGCTAAAGCCGCTCCCCACGTGTACACCTGTTGGGCTTCGACCTTCTTCAAGGCGACGTACTTTTCCAGTGTTTCTCCGAGGACATATTCCATCACGAGGTAAGGAGCCCCGGAACTCTCGTCGATGCCCATATCGTGCAGCTTCACAATGCGTGGATGGGAAAGCTGGCCTACGATCCGCGCTTCTGCCATAAAGCGTTCGCGCCAGGCAGGATCGGTCAAACCGGAGTGCAGAGTTTTAATCGCGACAGTCCGCCCAATGAGCGTGTCGCGCGCCTTGAAGACCGTGCTGCTGGCCCCCAGCCCGATCGGCTCCAAAATCTCGTAGCGTCCTAGCTGCATGCCAGAGTCTCCCCCTCAGTTTCCGGCGCGTTTCTGGACACTTGAAACGATAAAGCGCAGAGCCGCAGACGGGAATGGTTCTATGGTTTTAGTTCCAAAGTACGCTAGTACCGGCGTTTTTAGGGATTAGAGGAGCTTCAGTACGCCATTGATTGACAGGGTGCTCCGGTCCGGGGATTACGAGCCTGAAACGGAAACCCCGGCCAGAGAGCCGGGGTGGGGCATTAAACTAAAATCAGCGAATCCTCGCTACGCTTGGACGGTTCTGACCCTCCGTAATATCGCGGCCAAGCCGATTAGTCCGGTGCCAAGCAGCAACAGGGTGGAAGGCTCGGCTACAGGCAGGGAGATCGCAAATACATGTCCGCCCGAATCATTGCTGTTAGCTGATGCCGCTGCCTGGAAATTCCATAATCCGCCGGATAGATAAGTTCCAGTGTAGTTGCCCGTTATTTCAAACTCGACTGGGGCAGTTCCCAGGGCCACCGGGGTTCCCTGGGTGGCAACATTGTCAGAAGCACAGAATGCTCCGTTTGCCGAGCCGTTACAGGTACCATTGTTGCCTGCCTTCGAGGCAGCCAGTTGTGACCAGGCGCCCGGATTTTCAGGCATAGCTAGGTTCGAGACGCCAGCGCCTGGGCCGAAGAACAACTGGGCGGCAAAATCGTTCAAATAGCCAGGGTTGGATTCGCCGGTTGCGGAAACATCTAGCTTATAGTCGAAGGTGCTGAGGCTAGTATTGAGTGTAATGTTTGATTTAAGCGTCCAATAGCTGCCCAAACCGGCATTGGAGCTAAAGCAAGTGTTGCCCCCCGTGCAGTAGAGTGTGAACGAATCCGCTTTCGCCACACGGGCCCCCGACGACATCAGAAACGCCACCGTAACGACTGCCATGATGATTCCACGCTTAAACATATGCTTGGGAGCCCCCTGCGGCGACCCTTTTCTCCTTCAGCAAATTTCCCAGTTGGGTCCCGACCCCGCTCTCCCTCAGTGGCGGGGATATTAACGCTCTGTCCCTTCCGTGCACTTTGAATGCCATTCATGCTTCGCAAGCCCTGTCCGTGAGGCTGGTATCCGCTTTATTTTCCTTAGAAATAGGGGTGCTTGATGTCTCTCGCTAACCTATCAGCGCGCCAATATGCATAATTTTGCTCTCAAAGGACTGGAAAGCTCCGCTTTCCGTTTGCGGGATCCAGCGGCTGCCGTGGAACGCGAGCCTGCCTCCTTGCAATGCCTTCAGAGTAGAACCTTTCGCAATCGGCCATCGCCGCCGTGCATTCTCGTGAGGAACGGAATAAAATGTCGCGTTCATGACCGCGAGCCGAAACGAAGCTTGGAACCTGCTCTGCGAATACACTCAAAACGAAAACCTGCGGAAACACGCCCTGGCCGTCGAGGCTTGCGTGCGCCTCTACGCGCGAAAGTTCGGTGCCGACGAGGAGTTATGGGGGGTCGCCGCGCTGCTGCACGATTTTGACTACGAGCGCTGGCCCAACCAGGAACACCTGGCCACCGAGGGCCATCCCTCTGCGGGAGCCAAACTCCTGCGCGAGCGCGGATATCCCGAGGAGATGGTGCACGCCATTCTCGCCCATGCTGACTACACCGGCGTCGCCCGTGAAACTTCGCTTGATCGCGCCCTTTTCGCCTGTGACGAAATGGCCGGCTTTCTGACGGCCTGTTCCCTGGTCAAGCCGGGCAAAACGATCTTCGAAGTCGAAACCGATTCCGTGAAGCGCAAAATGAAGGATAAAGCATTTGCCCGCGGTGTCAGCCGCGACGATCTCGCCCGCGGCGCTGCGGAACTCGGTATTCCCCTGGACGACCACATCGGTAACTGCATCACCGCTATGCGCGAGGTCGCTTTCGTATTGGGACTTGAGCCAAAATCACAGGCGCGAGCCTGAAGAGTTCGCTTGGATTCCACGTGCTTGAGCTGCTGCGCGAGCGTGCTGCGATTCGGGATATAATTTATCTACGTCGGAACCCTTGCACTTCATCAATAACGGGAGTGCAGAGCAGGAAAGGGATCGTGTGACGCATAGAAGCCAAACGCATGCTGTGAAGGTGGGCCGCGTGACTGTCGGCGGAGGCGCACCCGTCGTCATTCAGTCTATGACCAATACGGACACGGCGGATGTGGACTCCACCGTTCGCCAATGCCTCGAACTCGCCGGCGCCGGTTCGGAAATGGTCCGCGTCACCGTGAACGTGCCGGAAGCCGCCGCGGCCGTGCCCGAAATCAAGAAGCGCATGCTCGAGGCCGGGTGCGAAGCGCCGCTGATCGGCGATTTTCACTACAACGGTCACGTCCTGCTCACGAAATACCCCGAATGTGCCCGTGCTTTGGACAAATACCGCATCAATCCAGGCAATGTTGGCGCCGGCAAACGCCGCGATGAGCAGTTCGCCACGATTTGCAGCGTAGCTCGTGACAATGGCAAGCCCGTTCGCATCGGCGTCAATGGCGGCTCGCTCAATCAGGAACTCGTCATGCGCAAGATGCAGGAGAATACCGACGGCAATCTCGGCCACACCTCCGAGGAAATCATCAACCAGTGCATGGTGCTCTCCGCCGTTGAATCCACAGACCTCGCTTTACAGTGCGGCCTCCGCGAAGACCAAATCATCATCTCCTGCAAAGTTTCACGCCCGCTTCACCTCATTACGGTATATCGCATGCTCGCCGAGCGCACGCGCCAGCCTCTGCATCTCGGCCTCACCGAGGCCGGCATGGGCATGAAAGGGGCGATCTGGTCTTCGACGGCCATGGGCATTCTGCTCAATGAAGGCATCGGCGATACCATCCGTATTTCGCTCACGCCCCGGGTGGGCGGCGATCGCCGCGAAGAGGTCTATGCCGCTTGTGAATTGCTGCAGGCCCTCGGCCTGCGCGCCTTTGTGCCCAGTGTGACCGCCTGCCCTGGCTGCGGCCGAACGACCAGCACCACGTTTCAACAACTAGCTGAACGCATTCAAGGCTACGTCCGAGAGAAAATGCCGGAATGGAAGCAGCAATACGAAGGCGTGGAATCCATGACGCTGGCCGTCATGGGCTGCATCGTCAACGGCCCCGGCGAATCGCGTGCCGCGAATATCGGCATCAGCCTGCCCGGAACCGGTGAAGCTCCAAGCTGCCCGGTTTACATTGACGGGCAGCATTTCAACACCCTGCGCGGCACCTACGACGAACTTGCGGCGCAATTCCAGTCTCTGGTGGATGACTACGTCGCTACGAAATACGCGCGCCGCGAGGCCGCCCCGGCTGGCGCATCCGTATCGTGAAGGGAAGCACCTTGAAAATTTCGCGTGAGGACGTTCTGCGAGTCGCCGAATTGGCCCATTTGGATTTGACGGAAGCCGAAATCGAGATGTTTTCACGCCAACTCGACTCGATTTTAAGCTATGTTGATAAACTGAACAAACTCGATACCAGCAAGGTCGAACCCATGGCCCAGGCCGCGCCTCCGGCAGCAGCGGGCCAAGTTGGCACCGCTGGGACGCCGCTTCGCGAAGACAAACTCGTGCCCTGCGATGTCATTGATGAGGTCCTTGCCGGCGCGCCAGACGCATCCCCGGAATATTTCCGCGTGCCCCGCGTAATTGAGCGCTGATACCCTCGACAGATCGACGCGGTCTCGCTCACCGCATGCGGCGCTGCTGAGTTCGCTCCAGAATCGCCGCCGCGCGCGCGATCACCGGCCGATCCACCATTTTCCCGTCCACCGAAACGGCGGCGCCGTGCACCGCTTCTGCGGCCTCCGCGATGCGCTTCGCCCACGCAACTTCCTCATCCGTAGGCGCGAAACATTCGTTAACGAACCCCACCTGCCGCGGGTGAATGCATAGCTTTCCGCCGAATCCGAGCCGCCGCGCGCGCCGAGTTTCGCTGCGGATGCGTTCGGCATCGTCGATTGCCGTCGTGACGCCATCGACTGGGGCGTCGAGATTGGCTAAACGGGAGACAAGCACAAGCTGCGAGCGAAAATGCAGCAGTTCTTCTTCCTCACCCTCGATTCCGAGGTCGAGTTGAAAATCAATCGACCCAAAAACGAACCGCCGCACTTGTGGAGCCTGCGCCAGCGCGTGCGCATTCCAGAAACCACGCGCCGTTTCGATTAACGCCAAAATCGGAGTCCCAGGGGCGCAATGCGCGGCTAAAGTGCGAATGTCATCCGCATTTTCCGCTTTCGGCAGAAGCACGCCTGCGATACCTGGGGTTTTGCAGAGCGAAAGATCCTCCTCAAAGAATTTGCTCTCAGCCCCATTTACGCGAATGAGCACCGGGTGTTCCGGCGACAGCCATTGTCTGAGCGCGCAGCGAGCAGCGAGTTTGTCTTCCGGGGGCACGGCATCTTCGAGATCAATGATAACGGCATCGGCGCCGGCCGCGAGCGCCTTGGCATAGCGGTCGGGCCGATTGCCGGGAACAAACAGATACGAGCACGGCGCAGGTGAACTCATATCTAAAACGACCGCGGCAGCCCGAGCACGTGCTCTGCTATATAAGAAAGAATCAAATTCGTGGAAATCGGAGCGACCTGGTATAAGCGCGTTTCGCGAAACTTCCGCTCAACATCATATTCCGACGCAAAGCCGAATCCGCCATGAAATTGCATACACGCATTCGCCGCTTCCCACGAAGCTTCTGCGGCTAGAAGCAGCGCCATGTTCGCTTCTGCGCCGCAGCGCTGTTGCGAGTCAAACAGCGCGCACGCCCTGTATCGCATCAGGTTCGCGGCTTCAATTTTGACGAACGCCTTGGCGATCGGAAACTGCACGCCTTGGTTCTGCCCGATCGGCCGGCCGAAGACGACGCGCTCTTTCACATATTTCGTCACTTTATCGGTGAACCAGTAGCCATCTCCGATGCACTCGGCGGCAATCAACGCTCGTTCCGCATTGAGGCCGTCGAGAATGTACCTGAAACCCTTGCCTTCTTCTCCAATCAGGTTTTCCTCTGCGATTTCGAGATTGTCGAAAAACAGCTCGTTGGTTTCATGGTTGACCATATTCGCAATCGGCCGCACCTTGAGCCCTTTTCCGGCCGCCCGTTGCAGATCAACCAGAAATAGCGACATCCCTTCGGTTTTGCGCGTCACCTGCGATAAAGGCGTCGTGCGGGCCAATAAAATCATCAGATCGGAATGCTGCACGCGCGAAGTCCACACTTTCTGCCCGTTCACCACATACCGCCCGTCCCTTTTCACCGCTATGGTTGTGATTTTCGAAGTATCCGTGCCTGCGGTCGGCTCGGTAACGGCCATCGATTGCAGGCGCAGTTCACCCGCCGCAATTTTCGGAAGATATGCGCGTTTCTGGCTCTCGGATCCATGGCGCAGCAATGTCTCCATGTTGTACATCTGCCCGTGGCACGCGCCCGAATTTCCGCCGCAGCGGTTGATCTCCTCGAGAATTACCGAGGCTTCGGTCAAGCTTAGCCCGGAACCGCCGTATTCCTCTGGAATCAGCGCGGCCAGCCAGCCCGCTTTTGTGAGCGCGGCAACGAATTCTTCCGGATATTCCCGCTTTTCATCGATTCGCCGGAAATATTCGGCCGGAAATTCCTTGCATAGCTCGCGGACGGAGCTGCGCAGATCCTGGTATTGATCCGCCCCATTCAGCACAAGTTTGTCACCGTGAATTCTGGCCCATGCGATTACGCCAGTTCGACCGTCGCGTCCATCGCCAGCCATCCATCAGAATCGGTCGCCCACAGATGAGCCCTCTTCCCGCCCGGCTCCTGTTTGCCACAAACCGCAAACGCGCCCGTATCGAAGAGCGGCCGTACGGCCCGGAACGACAATGACCTGACGTTCGCATCGGCCACGTTGCGCCGCAGCAGATCGAGCAACAACGTCGCAATCAGAGGCCCATGCACGACTAACCCGGGGTATCCCTCAACCTCCGTGCTGTAGCGCAGATCGTAATGAATGCGGTGTCCATTGAACGTTAGCGCCGAATATCGAAACAGCAGCGGCGGATCGGGCCGAATTTCGCGCATCCATGCGGCGTCGGCAGGCGGACTCTGCGCCGCGGCCTGCGGATCGGTTGGCTTGGGACTTTCTCGATAGACGATATCGTGCTCTTCCGCCAGCGCCACGCCCTGCCCGTCGCTGATCTCATGCCGAACGAGCACAAATACCAGAGCGCCGCTGCGTCCCTGTTTGTACGTGACGTCCACGATTCGCGAACGCCGCGAGATCTTTTCGCCCACACGCAGCGGCCGATGAAATTGCACGCGATCTCCAGCAAACATGCGGCGCGGCAATGGCACCGGAGGCAAAAAGCCGCCGCGCTTGGCATGTCCATCGTGACCTAATTCAGATTCGCGAGGCATCGGCAGGAAATACAGCCAATGCCACAACGGCGGCACTGGGTCTCCTGCCTGCGGGAATGGATCATCGCGGTCCAGTGTGGCGGAAAGCGCGGCGAGGGGAGCAGCAGTAACTTCGTCCGCGCGCGACTCCGTGCGTCCGCGCCACTCCCGCAGGTAATCCAAATTCACGTCCGTCACGTTGAGAGAACCTCGGTCGCACCACGCTCTAACCGCGACCTGCAACGGCTTCGCTCCAACCAAACCGAAAGAGTAAGCTAAAGGTGGGGATGGATCAAATCGCGCGTTCGTCTGCGCATCCCGATTAGCTGCCCCGCCATGACGCGCCTAAAGCGAACTGTCGCGATTGTTAAGCTGGCTTCACCGCCAATTCCATCTCCAGTTCTGCAATCGTCTTTTTCAACCACTCTCGCGTGGCGCTCTCGACTTCAAAATCCCGGCCGTAACCTTGCATTTTCTCGAGCGTATCGCCACATTCATTCAGGGGAATATGGTGACACGGGATCGATTCACCGCGCTTGTCCGGCGGAACGAAGTTGATCAGCAAGCATTCCGAGCAGGGATGCTTCCTTTCAGGCGAAGCGTAGTTAAGACATAAGGGCGAATCCTGAAAAACAGAAAGCTCCCTGCGTGGCTCTCTCACGGATCGCTCGTAACCGCCATGTTCGAGAAACTGCAATTCGAACTTGAGCCCATTCAGCAATTCCTGGTCATTGGGTTTCATGTGCCTTGCCTCCAGTGTCGTGCCGAAGTATCGCCTGCGGCATGCGGCACCAACTGTAACGGCCATCACACCTCGTCGTGAGCCTGTATCTGCCTCTTTCTCAATAGAGTAGAGCTCCGTTTGCTGATCCGAATCCACAGCTTTCGCCTGTGATCTGCCGCACAGGATTACCTCCGCAAAAACGCTAAGCTGGTCTCGCGACTCGATCTTTGGCGGAGGAACTTCAATGGAACCCATCTACATGCGAACCGCCACACCAATCAGGGACAACAAATTCCCGACTGTCAGGCGCGTGTGCGAAGTCTGCGGCAACACCTCGGTCAGTCCCATTTGCGCCTCGTGCTCAGACAAGATACGTGCCGAGGCAGTGGCACGAAAGAGGAGAGAGGACAAGGGCCTCGAGTAACCTTGCCTTATGGGCACGCCGGAATGCTAATCTCCTCGACAGCCGGTGTGGAGGTGAGATGCGAATTGGCGTACCTAAAGAGATCAAGGTCCACGAATACCGCGTCGGGCTGGTCCCCTCGAGTGTGCGCGAACTTGTGCACAATGGTCACGAAGTCCTCGTCGAAAAAGGCGCAGGCGACGGCGCGGGCATAAGCGATAACGCCTACAGCGGAGTAGGAGCACGGATCGCAGAATCCGCTGAAGAGATCTTCTCTGTTGCGGAAATGCTGGTGAAGGTGAAAGAGCCGCAGCCCCCCGAACGCAAAATGCTTCGGCCGGGCCAGGTGCTTTTCACCTATTTTCATCTCGCGCCTGATCCTGTTCAGGCTCGTGAACTGCAAGAGAGTGGCGCCACCTGCATTGCCTACGAAACCGTCACTGCTCCCGACCTTTCTTTGCCTCTGCTGACGCCCATGTCCGAAGTCGCGGGCCGCATGGCGCCCCAGGTGGGCGCGGCCTGCCTCGAGAAATTTAACGGGGGACGCGGCGTGTTGGTGGGCGGTGTGCCCGGCGTGCCTCCGGCTGATGTCGTTATCCTGGGCGCCGGAGTCGTCGGATGGAATGCAGCGCTCATTGCCGCGGGCATGGGCGCGAGCGTTACGCTGGTCGATCGTTCGATGAGCGCACTCCGCCGCGCCGCCGATCACTTCGGCTCGCCCGTCGGAACGGTCTTTTCAACCCCGCACGCCGTCGAACGATTGGTCGCACGCGCGGACCTCGTTATCGGGGCTGTTTTGGTTGCCGGCGCAGCTACACCGAAACTCGTGACCGCCGAGATGATCAAGGGAATGAAAAACGGTGCCGCCATTGTGGATGTAGCCATCGATCAGGGTGGCTGCTTCGAAACCAGCCGTCCCACTACGCATGCCGCGCCGACCTACATCGTGGATGGGGTCGTCCACTATTGCGTGACCAACATGCCCGGTGCGGTCGCTCGAACCTCCACCTTTGCATTGAACAATGCGACCCTGCCCTTCGTCCTCGCGCTTGCCAGCAAGGGATGGCGGAAAGCAATGGCCGACGATCCCTGCCTGCGAACGGGACTCAATATTTGGGAGGGCAACATCACCCATCCCGCCGTTGCTGAGGCTTTAGGGCAGCCGTATACGCCCGCCGAGACAGCAATCGAGCCTGCGCTTAAAGGTGTGCGGCGCTAGCGCCCAGAGCCATGAAATTCTGCACAGTACGGCCAAGTCATGACTCGTGACTTGATTCCTGGCCTAAATCCAGATGATGGCGAGCAAAGGCAGACCAGGCCTGAGCATCGAGACATCATCGGCGCGTGCTCCCAAGTGTCATCTAGCGGGATTTTGGGGCGGGAGGATTGTCCGCTTTGCCGCTTGCCGGCCTTGCCCCGATGTGGTCCGCTAAATCCGCGCCGCTGAAGCTGAACGTATAGCTTTCATCCACTTCCGGCAGCATGGCCGCGTTCCATTCATTCCATTCCGTTACGAGCTTGGCGTAGATATCCGGGCGCCTTTCCTTTAGGTTCGCGCGTTCCATGGGATCTTCCACCACATTGAACAAGAACGTGTTGTCCAGAATCTTCAGAACCTTGAAATCGCCGTCCCTCGCGGCACGTTGTCCATTGGCTTTGTACCGCCAGAAAAGCTTCCGCGGAACGGGCGCGGCATTCTGGATCATTTGTGGCAGTAGGTTCGTGCCATCAGAGGGAAAAGCTGGATCGGGCGCTGTTCCCGCGGCCGCAAGCAATGTAGGAAGCCAATCCATGCTGATTGCCACCTGATCGATTGTATGCCCGGCTGGAATGCGGGCCGGCCATCTGACAATTGCGGGAATACGCAACCCGCCTTCCAACAGTTCTGTCTTTCTGCCCGTGAAGGGCCAGGTATCGGCAAATCGCTCGCCGCCATTATCGCTTGTGAAGATTACGATGGTGTTTTGACCCAGACGGCGAGCCTCGAGCGTGTCGACCACGCGCCCGATCTGCGTATCCATATCCTCGATCATGCGCTGATAAGTCTTCTGCGTACCCCCGTCGAAATCATTCAAATCGCCATACCGCAGACGGCTTGATTCGCTCTGATCGCCCGGCGCTTCCCAAGGCCAATGAGGCGCATTGAAGTGTAGGCTGAGAAAAAAGGGCTGCCCCGACTTGCCATAGCCGTTCACAACATCCACGGCGCGACTGCCAAGAAGATCGGTCAGATAACCGATCTGATCGACTGCGACATCGTCATCCCAAAGGTCGTCGCGATGATCCGTGCCCGTGTGCATGTAATAGTCGAGCGCCCCGCCCCGGAATCCGTAGAAATGATCGTAACCGCTTTTTAGCGGGCCGAATTTCGGTAGCACGCCCAGATGCCATTTTCCGATCAGTGTCGTACCGTAACCAGCCTTTCTCAGCAGTGAAGGCAACGTGGGATGCTCCGGCGGCAAACCGACATCAGGATTGCCGGCGAGCGGTTCCTCGAGTCCGATGCGGAGCCTATATTGATAGCGGCCGGTAATTAGCGCGGTCCGAGTCGCGCTGCAAACGGCCGAATTCGCATACGCCTGCAAAAAACGCACGCCGGTCTCGGCCATGCGATCGATATTCGGTGTACGCAGGTCGGGCCTGCCGTAACACGCAACGTCCGCATAACCCAAATCGTCAGCCATGATGAAAACGATGTTCGGACGTTCTGCATTCGCCTGTGCAAAGGTATTCCGAGCGGCAGCGGCCATCGCGATCGTCCCCGCAGCCGCATTCTTGAGCAGCGCGCGGCGCGTAATCACGCGGCCCTTGTTCGTTGAATTCTCTCGTTCCATCGCAAGAGACCAGCCTCTCGATGTGCGCAAACCGCGAGTATACAACTCAAAGCAGATTTACGGCACCAGGAGAGGGGATAAGCAGACACATGTCCGGCGCAACAGGCGGCGTGACCAAGATCACAAGCTCGCGTGACCAGGGTCACAGCCCCAATCCACATTATCGGTAGGATGAAATGCGTCGGCAGCAGGTCTGCCGCGATCGAGGGAAACTATGAATACTGCTACTGTACAGCTTGGCCACACGCAATCAGCGGCAGACGTTCACAGTATCGAAACTGAACCTTTGCTGTCGGCCGAAGCTCCGGAAATCAGCAGGGGCGCCCGGAACGTGATTATCTACCTGCTGATCGGAGCCGTGATCCTGTTGGGGACGATTGCCGCCTACGTTTTTTCGGGCTTGTACCGATACCAGAATATCTAGGCAGACAGCTTGCCGCTTGCCACGATTTTCAGTCAAGCAGCATTTCCCTCGTGAGTGCTCGCGCGATTTCTCAGCGAAGAGAATTCTTGTACAATCGCCAGCCTGAGCTATTTTCATCCCCCTCGAACCTAGGCTTAGCGATCCTTCCGCGGAGAATCGGAAAGTTCCGCTCCGCCGATTCGTGCCATCGGCGCGCCAATCGCTCCGCCGCCGACACGCCCCTCGGGAGTGGACACCGCTTCGGGTACCTGGTGCCGCTTCCTGCCGAATACTCGATCCGACAACTGTTTGGCGTCTTCCAGGTAAATATAAACCACGGGTGTCAGAAAAAGCGTGACGATCTGGGAAAACGTAAGCCCGCCTACCACGGAAATACCCAGCGATCTTCGCGATTCAGCGCCCGCGCCGAATCCCAATGCAATCGGCAGCGTTCCCATCAGAGCTGCCATGGTAGTCATCATGATGGGCCGGAAGCGCACCAGGCATCCTTGATAGATCGCTTCCGCCGGGCTCTTGTTCTCGTTCCGCTGCGCCTCGAGTGCGAAGTCGATCATCATGATGGCGTTCTTCTTCACGATTCCGATCAACATAACCACGCCGACGAACCCGTACAGGTTCAGCTCCATATCCAGCAGCGGCGAAATCCATCCTTTTTGCGCAGCAAGGTGGAAAACTTCAAGCGTGAGAAGTGCCCCAAAACCGGCCGACGGCAATCCGGAAAGAATCGTGATCGGATGGATGAAGCTCTCGTACAAAATTCCCAGCACGATGTAAATCACAAGGATCGCCATCAGCAGCAACATGCCCAATCCGTTCAGCGAAGACTGAAAAGCCTGTGCGTTGCCCTGAAAGCTGCTGCCAATCGTTGCCGGAAGCGAACGCCGCGCCAGATCGTTGATTTCATTCACCGCGTCGCCGATGGAAGTTCCCGGCTTGAGATTGAATGACATCGTCACGGAAGGCAGCTGCCCAAGATGGTTTACCGAAAGCGGACCGAAAGTGCTGGTCAGTTTCGCGACCGCGCTCAGCGGCACCAGTTGGCCGCCTTTCGAACGCACGTACAGCGAAGACAAAGCATTTGCGTCCCGCTGATATTGCGGCTCGAGTTCAAGGATGACGCGGTATTGATTGTTCGGCGCGAAGATGGTCGATACCTGGCGAAAACCGTAAGCCGAGTACAACGCGTCTTCCACTTGATTGGCGGTGACACCGAGAGCAGACGACTTGTCGCGATCGATGACCACGTTAATCTGTGGGTTCTTTATCTGCAGATCGCTGGTGACGTCCTCCAGGCCGGGAAGTTCCCGCATCTTGGTCAGAAAGTCCTGCGAAGCGCTATACAATTCCGACGTACTCGCACCCTGCAACGTGAACTGATAGAGCGCCTTGCTTTGGATCCCGCCGATGCGGATCGGCGGATCGTTCCGCAGAAACACCGTGATCCCTGGTACCGCGGCAAGCTTCGAACGCAGTTCCTGAATGACCTGATCGACCTGGGGTCGCTGCGAGCGGGGCTTCAGGAAGATATTGAGATTGCCCTGATTCAGACTCTTGCTGCCCTGTCCGATTTGGGCGAGCACGTACGCGACAGAAGGATCGTCCTGCACGATCTTGGCAATTTGAAGTTGATGCTCCATCATCGAATCATACGAGGCGCCTTCGACTGCTTCTGTGGTTCCATTGATTTGTGCAATGTCTTCGCTCGGCAGGAAGCCCTTGGGGATGACAATCGCCAAATAGACCGTGCCTACCAGCAGAGCGAGTGAAACCGCCATAGTCGCCAGCTTATGCCGCAAAACGATCTGCAGAGCGCGGTCGTACCATCCGGTCATCCCGTCTTGTATTCGCTCGAAGAGGTTGAAAAGGCTGCCGTGCTTCTCCCCGCCCGCTTCATGCGCACGCAGAAAGCGGCTGCACATCATCGGCGTAAGCGTCAACGACACGAACCCCGATACTAGAATCGCCGACATAATGGTGACGGAAAACTCGTGTAGCAAGCGCCCCAGCACTCCACCCATGAAGAGCACGGGTATGAACACTGCCGCCAGAGACAACGTCATCGATAAAATCGTGAAGCCGATCTCGTTCGAGCCGTTGAGAGCCGCCTCCAGAACTCCCTCGCCCCGTTCGATATGGCGGACGATATTTTCGAGCACAACGATCGCGTCATCCACCACGAACCCTACGCATAGTGTCAACGCCATCATCGAGAAGTTGTCCAGCGAATAGCCACACAGGTACATCACCGCAAAAGTTCCCACAATTGAGAAGGGCAGGGCGAGGCTCGGTATCACGGTGGCGGAGATCTTGCGGAGGAAAAGGAAAATCACCAGAACGACCAGGATCAGAGCCAGTTCGAGGGTAAACTTCACGTCCTCCACGGATGCGCGGATCGTAACCGACCTGTCGAACATCGTCTCCAGACTGATCGCCGGCGGCAATTGTGCCCTCAAGGTGGGGAGCATATTCTTGACGTTATCCACCACCTCGACGGCATTCGTGCCGGGCTGTCGATAAACGGCCAGCTGAATTCCGCGCACGCCGTTATACCAGGCAGCCGTTTTGTCGTTCTCTACACCATCAATCACATGGCCTATGTCAGAGAGCCGCACGGGCGAACCATTGCGATACGCGACAATCAGGGGAGCGTAGTCGGGAGCGGTAAAGAGCTGGCCCGTCGCCTCCACATTCACCGCCTGGTGAGGCCCCCAGAGCGTGCCTGTGGGCATGTTGACGTTTCCCTGTTCCAGGGTCTGCTCAACTTCGTCAATACCGATTTGCCGCGTGGCCATGGCCTGCGGGTCCACCTGCACGCGAACGGCATACTTCTGGCCTCCCCACACTTGCACTTCCGCCACGCCGTTCACTGTCGAGATACTCTGTGCCACTAAGGTTTCCGCGGATTCATCCACGGCCGAAAGCGGCAGGGTCGGCGATGTGAGCACCAGCATCAGCACTGGAAAATCGGCAGGGTTGGTTTTGTTGAACGAAGGAGGCGCCGGCATGTTCTGTGGAAGGCCGCGGCTGGCCTGCGTGATAGCCGCCTGCACGTCCTGTGCCGCCCCGTCGATATTTCGGCTGAGCACAAACTGCAAGGTAATATTCGTTTTACCGAGAAAGCTCTGCGAGGACATCGAATCCAGGCCGGCAATTGTGGAGAATTGTTTCTCGAGTGGTAGCGCAACAGCCGCCGCCATGGTATCGGGGTTTGCGCCGGGAAGTGAGGCATCGACCCGAATCGTCGGATAGTCAACGTTCGGCAAATCGCTTACAGGCAACTCTCGGTAACCCGCTACGCCTACCAGCAGGATGCCGAACATCACCAGCACCGTCGCTACTGGCCGTCGAATAAATAGTTCCGGTATGCTCATTAGTCTGTCCTGTCGATGCCTCTCGCCGGGCTGTTGTCGTCCGTGCAAGTTTCAGCGCACGGAAAAGTGCCGAGACTTAATCGCTCAGATTGTTCTTGATCTGAATCTTGGAGCCGGGTACAAGGCGCACTTGCCCGTCCGTCACGACCGTCTCGCCTGGTTCGAGACCTTTCTCAATTACCGCCAGCCCTTCAACCGTACGGCTGGTAACGACAGGCCGCGCCAGAACGCTGCTGTCAGGCTGTACAACGTAAACGAACGCGCCCTGTTGGCCCGCGGTGATAGCTTGCGCGGGTATAACCGTGGCGTTCTTCTCCTCCGCCAGCGTTATCAAAGTGTTGACGTAAAGGCCGGGCCACAGCACCCCGCGCTTGTTCTCGAAGGTTGCGCGCAAATGGATCGTTCCCGTGGTCGGGTCCACGGCATTATCGACAAACGTAAGCTCTCCCACTTCGGGCGCTATGGAATTGTTAGGCACCGTCGCTTGCACCCGCAGCGGTCCGCCGGCCATGTATTTCTTGATCTCGGGGAGATACTCCTGCGGCACGGTGAAGTCCGCGTGGATGGGCGATATCTCGTTAATGACCACGATCGGCACGTCTGCCACTTTAACCAGATTCCCCGGCTTGACCATAACCGCGCCCGTCCGTCCGTCCATGGGCGAGTAAATCTTGCAATACTCGACATTCAACTCAGCCGTCTTGACCGCTGCCTCATCGGCAGTGACCGTCGCCTCGGCGGCATCCGCGGCGCTCTTTGAAGTGTCGGCATCCGAAGGCGCGACCACTCCATCAGCCAGCAGCTTCGCAAGTCTCTGTGCCTGCGCGCGGCTGTTTGCGGCAACAGCTTTGTCGCGCAGGAGTGTGGCTTGCGCTTGCGCCAGCGCAGCTTCGTACGGCCGCGAATCAATCGTAAAGAGCAACTGCCCCTTGTGAACGAAATCGCCTTCCCTGAAATGAACATCCAGAAGTTCACCGGAGACCTGGGCTCGCACTGAGACTGAGTACGATCCGACATTACCGATCGCGCTCAACTGCACCGGCATTGCCCGTTGCGTAACTTTGGCTACCACCACAGGCACAGCACTGGCGCGAGGCGCTGGAGCCGCTTGCTGCTTGGAACAGCCAACCGCCATAACGAGCACAGGCATGAGGGCCCATCGCGCCCAGGCATGCGCCCTCACGTAATCCACATTGTTCTTCACCATCACAGCAGAATCGGTATCCATAATTGACCTGTTATCGGCGTACTTACCCCAAGGCCAGTTCCTGGCCTAAAGCTGCGACTTAGACGTGCCTGCTTTGATCCCCGTTTCGCCCGCGCACGCATCCGGCGTGCGCGCTCATCCCACCCGACCGAAAGATCGCTAAATCTCGTGTGATTCTACAATGGCCGCTGCGAAGATCACAGCCAGATTCGACTGCGGCGCAGGTGACCGGACGAAATCGCTAGAACCAAGTTCAAGCCCTCAAGGATGAAGAGCTTAGCAACCCACCCGAATGCAATCTACTGAGTACGCGCACCGACGGTAGCCGTCTTCGAACCCGGGTCCACAGGCGCAGACATTGACGACCTGCTCGGCGCAACGTGCTGCAGCAGGATCGGCTTGATTATTGACGTCCACATCGCATAGCACTTCGCGCTGGGGTGCAAACCATCGGAAACGAATAGATCCGGCGATGGGCGCCCTCCCGGTCCAAGCATCGGCGTCGCCACATCGATATAGCCGGCGTGGTCCTCTGTGCGCAGCAAACCTTGAATCAGGTGATTTGCTCGCTCCATCTCGGGCCAGCGTTTCCAGCGCGCAATTGACGGCTTGATCGAAACGACAAAGACCCAAGTTTCGGGCAGTTTGCCGTGGACCAATCGCACAAACTGTTGCACATCCTGCGCGACGCCCTCCGCCGTTTTACGGCCGCCGCCTGCCAGGTCGTTATCTCCTGCGTACACCACCACGGCTCCCGGACGATACGCGACCACAATGCGGTCGGCGTAATAGTTCACGTCGCTGTATTCCGACCCGCCAAAGCCGCGGTTGATCACCGTAAGCGGCTTCATGTCATCCACCAGGGAACTCCAATACGCAATGCTCGAGGACCCGGTAAACACAACTTCCCCCGGCGAGATGCGATGGCTTTTGTCCTGCTGCTCAAACCCGCGGATGGTCGGCTCCCATTCCTGCTGAGCCCAGACAGTGGTGCCAAACCCGCGTAAGCCAACTATGACTCCGAAGCACAACACCGCGCAGATGATCGCGTTCCGGCGACTATAGCTTTTCCGCATGGACGAAAGCGTACGCTCAGCTATCGTCAAACGCAATCCTGGCGATTGAGGCCGAAACTGATTCGAATGCCCTCTTGCCGTCAGTCTTACACTCAGGTAGCTTACCTACTCCAAAGTGCTGTCACGGATTTCGCCGGAGGGCAGATGAGAAAACTAATCTGGCTCGTGGGTATCTTCGTACTGGTATGTGGCACTGTGGCACACGCGCAGGTCGCCGATACCGGCAGCGTCGGCGTTGCTATGGGCCACGTTCACTTCGCAGCGCAGGATGTCGAAGCGGCCAAAAACTTCTGGATTGCCGTCGGCGGCAAGCCAATCAACAAAGTGGGCGCTAATGAAGTTGTGAAGTTCCCGGGTGTGCTGATCTTTATCAGGAAGGCCACCGAACCGACCGCCGGCACCGTCGGATCAGTCATCAATCACATCGGTTTTCTCGTTCCGGATATACCAGCCGCTCGCGCGAAATGGCAGAGTGCTGGTCTCATCATGGAGCCGCCGAATCCCCAAAACCCGAAACAAATCTATTTGCACTCACCCGACAATCTCGTGCGGGTCGAAGTGCTTGAAGACGCCATGCAGGCCGTGCCCATCAAGTTCCACCACGTGCACTTTTTTGTCGCGAACTCCGGCAGCGACGATTCTGTGAAAGCGATTCAGGCCTGGTATGCCAAAACCTTCGGCGCCAAACCCGGCAAACGTGGCCAATTCGAGGCTGCGGATCTTCCGGGCGTGAATCTTACGTTCGCTAAATCCGATACGCCAACCGTGGGCACCAAGGGCCGCGAGCTCGATCACATCGGTTTTGAGATCAAGGATCTGAAGGCGTTTTGCAAGAATGCCGAAGCCGCCGGCATCAAGTTCGACATGCCCTACACACAGCGTCCTGAACTCGGACTTGCACTGGCATTCATTACCGATCCCTGGGGCACCTCCATCGAGCTAAATGAGGGCCTCGACAAACTATAGATTGGGCGCGACACGATTTTGCGCGGCCCTGGCGGAATAACGTCAGGTCGCTCCATTGACTGCCAACTGACCCACTTGTCTGCCCCTGCGGATCTTGCTGAGCCTTCGTCATGGAACGGCGAGGTTATCCGAAGGCGTATCGCGGTCATCCCGCGCGTTCACTTTAAGTCGATGATGGCAAACCGAGGCATTTCGTTCTGAACCGCGGCTGGTCAGATTCGCGTTACACTTGCCCCTGAAGGATAAACTCAATCGGAGACGACGGTGCATCCATGGCATGACCTCGATCCTGGCGACGCCGTTCCGCGGGAGTTCTGCTGTGTCATCGAAATTCCCCGCGGCTCAAATGTCAAATACGAGCTCGATAAACAAACCGGGCTTTTAAGAATGGACCGCGTCTTGTTCTCCGCCATGTTTTACCCCGCGAACTACGGATTTATTCCCCAAACACTGGCGGAGGATGGAGATCCTCTCGACGTCCTCGTTTTATGCCAGGAGCCGGTTGCTCCTCTGACAATCATGCGGGCACGGGCCATTGGTTTGATGGCCATGATCGATTCGGGCGTAAAAGACGACAAGATCATTGCTGTCGCTCTTGATGACCCCGAATTCAACGATTACCGCGACGCACATGAACTGCCGCAGTATCGGATATTGATGCTCCGTCGATTTTTTCAGGACTATAAAGAGCTCGAGGGAAAAGCCGTGGAAGTTGATGATATGCAACCCGCGGCCAAGGCGTACCCCGTTATCGAAAGCTCTCTGCGACGCTATCGCGCAAAACGCGGCGCCAGCGCGTGAGAGCTGCGGCAACTTCTGTCACCCGCAATACAGACCAGCAGCCGCCTCGAGGAACATCAACCGTGCTCATGTGCCGCTGATTGGACGAGGGAATCTACTTTTCTCTTTGAGCGTGCCCATCCGTTGTATTTAGGTGTGGGAATCCAGCGTTCTCTTTTCTGCCGTTCTCCCAACCGTTGTCGTCACGAGGCCCCGCTCGCGCGGCCGAGAGATCTGCAGTTGTATCGCGTGTAGCTGCCGGGCTTCAGCCCGGCGTGGGCTGTTTCCGCTGCCGAATGTGGCAGCGCATTTGCAGCCCAGGACTTCTGTCAGTCTTCCATACAGGACCTGAGCTTACCCTCACCTTCAGAGCAAGGCGCGGCGGCTGAATTCCTGAACGTTTGCGGTGCTGATTGGCAGTGGCTTAAAATGTGTTCACTTGAGGTTGTTGCGAGACGAGCTGCATCGGTCAGATTTCAAATGCAGCTCTGATCGAGAAGAATTTCGGGGCCGTTGCTTAACAGGATAAAGCACAGGTTTCCTAAACCTGCAATCCCGGTTCGAGTCCGGGCGGTCCCGCCATTTGTTGCGACTTAAATCAGATGAGAAAGGCCTGGCGTGTAATCGAACCGGCCAGGTCAGCCGGACCGCCTTCGATCATGAATCAGTGAATAGCGCCGCGCGGGGCTGCCCCACCGCAAGCGGCGGCGGCTCCGTCGGCTCACTGAAATCGTCTGTCCATGACCAATTCGCAATCTCCGGAAGATCTTCGAAGTTTTGACGGATGTACGATCGATGCTCGTAAAGCTTGCGGTCAAACATGTCAATGACGTCGGAAGTTTCTGATCGCAGCCGCGGCACATATTTTAGTGCTAACTTCCCCAGATCGAAACGGCTGATGCCGTTCAGAACGACCATGTCAAAAGGAGTGGTCGTGGTTCCGGCATCCTTGAATCCGCGCACGTGAAAGCGCGCCTCGTTGGCGCGTCCATGCAGCATGCTGTGAATCACCGCCGGATAACCGTGATGCGCAAAAATCACCGGCGCTGAGTGCGTAAATAATCCTTCGAACGAAATGTTGTCCATCCCGTGCGGATGAACGTCGGGGCTCATCAATACTCCGAGATCAACGACGTTTACGACGCGCAGTTTGATTCCCGGAACGTTCTTTCGCAGCTGCCACGCCGCGGCCACGGTCTCCAGCGTGGGCACATCACCGGCGCAGCCCAGCACCACGTCCGGTTCGCTCCCATTGTCATTGCTTGCAAACTGCCAGGCCGAAACCCCTCGCGAGCAATGCGCAATCGCTTGCTCCATATCCAGCCATTGCAGCGCAAACTGCTTCCCGCAAGTCACGATGTTCACGTAATTCCGGCTACGCAGACAATGATCCATTACGCTGAGCAGGCAATTCGCGTCCGGAGGATAATAAATCCGAATGACTTCGCTTCTCCGCTGCAACGCATTGTCCACGAAACCCGGCGCTTGATGGCTGAAGCCATTGTGGTCGTTGCGCCACGCATGGCTGGTCAAGAATACATTCAACGACGCGATAGGCCGGCGCCACGGAAATTCGCGCGACTCCTCCAGCCATTTGGCGTGTTGCGTAATCATCGAATCCACGATTTGTGCAAACGCTTCATACGAAGACCACACTCCGTGTCTGCCGGTCAGCAAATATCCCTCGAGCCAGCCTTCGGTGCAGTGTTCGCTCAGAACCTCGATGACACGGCCGTCCGGGCCTACTCTCTCGTCGATCGAAACCGTCTGTTCGACCAGACAGCGCGGCGTGGCCTCAAAGATTGCGTTCAGACGATTTGAATTGGATTCGTCCGGGCAGAAGATCCTGAAGTTATCCGGATTCTGCCTGATCGTATCGCGCAAAAACTCGCCGAGCTTGCGAGGAGCTTCCGCGATCACCCGCCCCGGACCGGGCACTTCGAGCGCGTAGTTTACGAAATCCGGCAGCACCAGCGTTTTCAGCAAACGTCCGCCGTTGACGTGCGGATTCCCACCCATGCGGCGGTCGCCGCTCGGAGCGAGCGCCGCCAACTCCGAGTGCAGCCGCCCATTTTCATCGAACTGTTTCTCGGGCTGGTAACCCTTCATCCAAGCTTCAAGCATTCGGAGCTGTTCGGGATCTGTACGCACGTCCGCGAGCGGCACCTGATGCGCGCGAAAGGTTCCTTCGATTGGCATTCCGTTCACTTCTTTCGGACCCGTCCAGCCTTTCGGTGTGCGCAGAATAATCACCGGCCAGCGCGGTGTTCCTTTCAATCCGTTTGTCCGCGCATTCTCTTGTATCTCTCGGATATCCGCGTACGCTCGCTCGACCACATCGGCAAATTCCTGATGCATGTCCGCGGCGTCGTCGCCTTCCACGAAGTAAACGCGATATCCGCGTCCTGTGTAGAGCTGCACCAGTTCTTCGTCGCGCGTTCGCGCCTCCACCGTGGGGCTGGAAATTTTGTATCCATTCAAATGCAGAATTGGCAGCACCGCGCCGTCGCGCACCGGATTCAGAAACTTGTTTCCTTTCCAACTGCCCTCGAGTGGGCCTGTTTCCGCCTCGCCATCACCGATGACGCAAGCCACAATCAGGGCTGGATTGTCGAACGCAGCCCCATAGGCGTGCAGCAAGGAATATCCGAGCTCGCCGCCTTCATGAATGGAATTCGGCACATGCGGCCCGCAATGGCTGCCCACCCCGCCTGGCATGGAAAATTCGCGGAAAAGTGTCCGCATGCCAGCGATATCCTGCGTGACTTCCGGATGTACCTGCGAATAGGTGCCTTCGAGATAACTTTGCGCCACAAGCGCCGGCCCGCCGTGCCCCGGGCCCGAAATATAAATCATGCTGGCGTTCTTCTCTTTGATCAGCCGGTTCAGGTGCACGTAAATGAAATTCTGTCCCGGCGAAGTCCCCCAATGCCCCAGCAGCCGCGGCTTGATGTGCTCCGGCTTCAGCGGCTCGCGCAAAAGCGGATTCTCTCGCAGATAGATTTGCCCAATCGTCAGGTAATTCGCCGCTTGCCAGTAGCGCTGTATGCCGGCGACCGTTTCCGGGGATAAAGGTTTGCTGCTCGGTTTGGGAGCCCGTGCCGGCCTATGATCGGTTTCAACAGCCGTCGAAAGCTTGGCGTCGAATTCAAACATGGCAGTTCCTTCGCGGACTAAAGATCAAGTATGAACCTATGATGCGCGCCGAATTCGCGTGGTTAGGCTCATGCCGCGTTTTCGCGATCAACCGCGGCAGCCCTATAATCGAGCAGCAATCGAGCGACCATACTCGGATAGGTTGTGGACCTCCATCACATCCTGGCGCTTAACAGCGGCTCCTCGTCCTTGAAGTTCGCTTTGTACACGTTTCATGGCGCTGCCGAGCAACTTCTCGCCAGCGGCGAAGCCGAAAACATCGCAGCGCAATCGGCCCGCTTCTGGCTTCGTGACGGCAACAGCAGTTCCGTTTTGGACCAAGCGCGCGCGATTCCCGATCATGCCACTGCCATGAAGATCGCGGTCGAAGAACTGATGGCAGCCAAGTTCCCCGCACCGGACGCTATCGGCCATCGCGTGGTAATGGGCGGCAGCCACAGCGCTCCCGAAAGGGTTACGCTCGAACTCTTATCCGAGTTGCTTGCGCTGATTCCATTGGCGCCGTTGCATTTGCCTGCGGAAATTAAAATCATGCAAGCAGTGGCCGCCCACGCGCCAACAATCCCGCAGGTCGCTTGTTTTGATACAGCTTTCCACCACAGCCTTCCTGAACTGGCGCAGCGCTTTCCTTTGCCCAGAAAGTTCTTCGATCAGGGTGTCCGCCGCTACGGCTTTCACGGCCTCTCTTATGAATACGTTCTGCAGCAGCTTGGCCCCGCCGCCAAAGGCAAGCGCCTGATCATCGCGCATCTGGGCAATGGCGCGAGCCTCGCTGCCATAAAGGACGGGCTCCCCGTGGATACATCCATGGGCCTGACTCCTACGGGCGGGATCATGATGGGAACTCGTACCGGCGACCTCGATCCGGGCGTACTCATCTATCTCGTCCGCGAAAACCGGTACGATGCATCCACCCTTGAGCACTTGCTGGATCAGGAATCCGGCCTTTTGGGCGTCTCCGGCACGACTTCAGATATGAAGATGCTCCTCACCAGGCGTGCCTACGATCCTCACGCAGCACAAGCGGTTGCCATGTTCTGCCGTTCGGTTGCCAAAGAGATCGGCGCGTTTGCTGCCGTGCTCGGTGGCCTTGACATGCTGGTCTTCACGGGTGGCATCGGTGAACGCGCCCGCGCCGTGCGCGAAGAGGTTTGCCGCGATCTCAATCACCTGGGAGTCAAAATCGATCCCGCGAGAAATGATTCCAGTGAAGAAGTAATCAGTGCTCGGCAGAGCGCTTGCAGCGTTCGTGTAATCGCCACAAACGAGGAGTTGATGATCGCCCGCCACACGCGCGCGCTCATCTTCGGACGCTGAGATGAGGATCTGCGCCAGACAGCCACCAGATCTGCACGCTCAGCCCGCCACACAATTTGTCATTCCGAGCACGCCGCGGCATGCGCGTTCTGCATGCCGCATTCTGCCTCGGCGTGCGAGGAATCTCTCTTGTTGTGGTTGCATCTGGCTGTGGCATGCCTGCGCCAGGTAGAGGTGAATTCACACCTCTTTTCCGTTAAAATTGCTCGCCGCTAGAAATGGATTTCGATCAGCTCAATACATTTGTGGAAGTCGCCAAGCACGGCAGCTTTTCTCTGGCTGGGCGCAAAGTTTTCCGCTCGCAATCCGCCGTCAGCGCGCAAATTCGGCAGCTCGAACAGGAATACGGCGAAAAGCTTTTCGGCCGCATGGGCAAGACCGTGCGCCTTACGCCGGCCGGTGAAGTTCTCTTCGAATACGCCGAGCGCTTTCTATCCCTGCGCCAGGAATCGCTGCGCGCCGTGGCCGATCAGTCGGAGATGCCCCGCGGAGTTATCGCCATCGGGGCAAACGAAGCCACTTGCCTTTATGTTTTGCCCGAGGTCTTTTCGAAATTTCATCGCATGTATCCCGACGTGCAGATCAGTATCTATCGCAATTTCAGTCACAAAATCCTGCAGCGTGTGGAAGACGGCAGCATCGACCTCGGCATTGTGACCCTGCCGGTCAAATCGCCCAGCCTTAAGGTCATTCCCATCTATCGCGACCGAGTCATGCTGATGGTCAGCACGAAAAACCCGCTCTCCAAAATGAAGGAAGTCACCGCCAAAGACATCGCCGGCCAGCCGCTGATTTTCCCCAAAACCGGTTTCACCCGCCAGGTCCTTGATAAGGTGTTTCGCCCTTACGTCGCCGACCTGCGCATTGTCATGGAACTTCCCAGCGTAACCATGATCAAGCTTTTCGTCGGCGCAAACCTCGGCGTCTCCCTGATCAGCGAAGGATTCACGAAAGACGACGTTCGCGCCGGCCGCATCAAAATCATTCCCATAAAAGATGTGGAATTGTGGCGTGAGCTCGGCCTGATCTACCGCCGGGACCGGCATTTGCCCCGCGCCGCCTCCGCCTTTGTCGATTTGCTTCGTGGTGTGGATGAAAAAGCCGACGGAAAATCGGATGCCCGAGTCGAAGCTAAAGACGGCAAGCCGCAGTCGAAGAATAGCTCAGATACGCCGGTGAAATCCTGATGCGCACACAACCCCGCTTGGGAAAACTGCTCCGCATCTCACTCAAAAATATTTGCAGAGCAAAAACGTCAAGCCCACCTTTGGCTTCAGGATTGCGGCTTCTTCTCCGCCGCCGCCGATGAACCCAGCTTCGAAACCCAGTCGTGCCACACGACCTTGTCTTTATTGAAGACCGGCCCGCCAAGGGCCGAGCCCATCTCCGTCCACGACCGCGCGCCGACCTGCGCGTACGCAGCTTTCACCAGCGTCCCTTCGGGGCTAACCAGGAAAAAGTAAGTATCAAGGGGCGTCTGCCGCTCCAGTACAAGCGCGTCCATCTTCTTGTCGTTCTGCGTCAGAAAGACGCCGCGACCGACTGGTTGCCCGCCCTCGGTCGCTCGCGGCAAAGCGATCACCTTCACCGCACCATTACAGACCTGAAGCATCGAGCAAACGTCTGATGGAATGCCGTTCGGCGCCGGCTTCCAGTTCAGGTCTTTATGCTCCAGAATCTCTTTGCTGATGTTGTACTGACCAGCCGCGCCTTGTGCGCGCAAACCGGCCACAGGCTGCCAAGCCATAACCAGGCCGACCACAGGCATAAGCCACAGCAACCTGGGGAATCGGGTCTTATTCATGTGACTTCCTCCAACCGTTTAGACGGAGCGAAAGTTATCGCCGTTGCGGTCCGCTTCCTTGCGGACCGGCCCACCACCCGCCCTTTCGGCGGCGAGCATCACGCTCGGCACATAAATTGCACGCATCGGGCCGATGCGATAGCCAAACCACTTGGATAACCTGGATGAGCGGCAATCATCTCAAGTTAATCGGCTCAGTTCAAGGTCCTTTTGACTCTTTCGCCGTAGAAAACGACAGAGTCCCGCTGCGTTTTTATACTGATGTCCTCCTACACTTCCTTGACACTTCTTTTGTCCAACTGCTACTTTGGATCGTTCTTGGTAGAGGTGCGGGGGCCATTAGTAGCGCGGGCTGCTTTTCCGAGGCGCCTCGGAAGTCCATGCGAAAGGGGCCGCGATGCAGCGAACCGCTGCTGCCGCTTAAAGCTTCCGCCGAAATCGCCGCGCGAGGCGCTCTCAGTGGCGGTTGGCAGACGAGGCTAAAACTCGTCTACTGTCATCCGCGAAAACGACGAAAGTCGCCGTAAGGCGAACTTTCGCCGATGTAAGCAGGATGGAGCGCTATCGAGAAGCGAAGACTGCGGCCCGTTCATATCCGTCCTTCCTTCTCTGCCCTCTACACGCTGCTAAGCCTTATAGGTGATTGCGACCTCTTTGTTGTGACTTATGGAGCATTGCAAATTGCCGTGAAATCAGCGCTCATTGTCATTCCGAAGACGAGCAGCGCGATTTCCGGGCCTCCAGGTTCGGATCGCACGGAAATCGCGCGTTTTTGCGAGGATGAGGAATCTCCTGGGGGGTCCCCCGACGCATGCCGGTTTTGCATGCGTCGGGGTGCAATCTCGGCGCCGGAGCGGCGGTCACCCCGCTCCGTGTTCAACGTGTCTCCTTACTCCACACATCGGTTCACCCAGTTAACCGCGCCATGATTGACCTCCTCCAACTTACGCGTCGGCTCGTTGATATCGAATCGATCACGAATCACGAAGCCGCTGTCGGAAACGCCGTCATCGAGACCCTCTCCCCACTTGCGGCTGCATTTTCCGGAGAGGTTGAGCGCTGCCCCGTCCAGTCTGATCGCTTCAACGTCTTCGCGCACTGGGGCCATCCCGTCGTGACCCTTTCAACCCATATGGACACAGTCCCGCCTTTTTTCCCTTCGCGCGAAGACGCCGATTTCATTTGGGGGCGCGGCTCTGCCGATGCCAAGGGCATCATTGCCGCCATGATTGGCGCTGCCGAAGAGTTGCTCAACTCCGGCGTGCGCAATTTCGGATTGCTATTCGTTGTCGGCGAAGAGCGCAATAGCGCCGGAGCGCTCGCGGCGGCCAAAAATCCGCGTGGCTCGCGGTTCCTCATCAACGGCGAGCCCACGGAAAACAAACTCGCCCTCGCGACCAAAGGTCTTTGGCGCTGCGAAATCGAAGCACGCGGCAAACTGGCGCACTCTGCATATCCGGAACTGGGCGAGTCGGCCATCGACAAGCTTCTCGATGTGCTGAATGATATCCGGCAAATCTCGCTCCCCACAGACCCGCTTCTCGGACCCAGCACCATGAACATCGGAGTGATTTCCGGCGGACGCGCACCCAATGTGATTCCTGATTTGGCAGTTGCCGAAATTTCTATCCGTCTGGTGGCCAATGCCGAACCGGTCCGGGAAGCCGTTCAACGGGCCATTCGCGGCCGTGCCGAACTTCGCGAGATTCTGTCGATACCCGCTCAGCATTTCGACCGGATCAATGGTTTTGAGACCTCCATCGTTGCCTATACAACCGATGTACCGGTGTTTGGGGATAACTGGGGCAAGCCTTTTTTGCTTGGCCCAGGCAGCATCCATGTCGCGCACACCAGCGAAGAGCGCGTACCAAAGAAGGAGCTCCTCGCTGCGCGCCAAATCTACCAGCAAATGGTAAACGAGTTGCTCGCGCGGCCATGAACCTTTCGCGATATAGGCGTATATACGTCGGCATCACGAGTGAATGGAAGGCCAGCAAGCGCTCTGACACTTGCTGGCGCGTGAATGGGCGATCTGCAAGTCAGGCGGTAAGGCGTCATCACGAGCTCTCCTCGGGCACGCCAGGGATCTGCAGTTGCTTTAGGTTTTTACGTCGCGCCGAGTGCTTTAGCCCGGCGTCTTCGGCTTTTGCTGTCATCACGAGGTCGCCCTGTGGCGACCGAGGGATCTGCTGCTCGTTGGAACGTCTGATGGTGCGAAAAACGGTAACCGTGAAATGCTCGTAATGAAATTCGGCGGCTCGTCTGTAGAATCGGCTTCCGCTATTGAACGCGTCGCGGGAATCGTCAAGCGCGCTCTCGCCCGCAAGCCCGCCGTGATCGTCTCCGCAATGGGCAAGACAACGCAGCAATTGCTGACGATGGGGGAAGAGGCCGCCGCTGGACAAAAAGAGCGTGCACGTGAAAGAGCAGACGCGCTCAGGCAAATGCACGAGCGCGAAATTGGCGCACTTATTGCCACATCCAGCCATGGCCAAATGCGGCAGATCCTCGATTCTGAATTCGCGGAAATGGCGGATTTGCTCGAAAGCATCTCAGCGGCTGGAGAATTTGTCCCCGGCTCCGTGGATGCTCTTTCGAGTTATGGCGAACGCCTCTCCAGCCGCTTGATCGCCCTTGTGTTCCAGCATTTCGGAATCGAGTCCGCGCATGTCGACGCGCGGTGCGTGGTGATTACGGATTCGCGCCATAAAGCTGCTTCGCCGCTCTATCCGCAGACTTATGCCCGCTGCCGCGAGAAAATTCTGCCGATGGTAAAGCAGGATAAAGTGCCCGTGCTCGGGGGCTTCATCGGCTCAACCGAAACCGGCGTGACGACCACGCTTGGCCGTGGCGGCTCCGATTTTACCGCCGCGATCATCGGCGCTGGCGTCGCCGCCGAGGAAATCCAGATTTGGACCGATGTCGATGGCGTCATGACCTGCGACCCGAAACTCGTGCCCGAGGCGCGGCGGGTAAAGACGATCTCCTTTGCCGAGGCAGCGGAGCTGGCCTATTTCGGTGCCAAGGTGTTGCATCCATCCACACTCCTGCCGGCCATGGAAAAGAACATCCCCGTTGTGGTCTTGAATTCGCGCCGTCCCGAAATCACCGGCACCAGAATCGTGGCCGATACAGTCCCATGTGCGAACGTCATCAAATCGATCTCCTGCAAGCGCGGGATCAACATCGTGAATATCCGCTCGACGCGCATGCTCATGGCTCACGGCTTCCTGAACCGCATTTTCGAAATATTCAGTCGCGCGGAGACCGCGGTCGATATGCTGGCGAGCTCTGAGGTCAGTGTTTCATTGACCGTGGATGACCGGTCGCGGCTCGACGAAATTTGCGGAGCACTGCGGGAATTTTCCGAGGTCAGCGTCGAAAGTGATCAGGCCATTGTCTGCATTGTGGGTGATAATCTGCGTCATACTCCGGGCGTGGCCGCGCGGGCGTTTGGCGCCCTGCCGGGCATCAACATTCGTATGATTTCTCAGGGCGCTTCGGCACTGAATATCGGGTTCGTCGTTGCGGAGCGCGATGCGGAGACAGCCGTGAAGCTTCTGCATGGGGACTTTTTTCGCACCGTCGATCCGGCCGTTTTCGACTAACGCTATGAATCTCGCGATCATCGGCTACGGCAAAATGGGCCACCTTGTGGAGCAACTTGCTCCCGAGTACGGTTTTACCGTTCCCTTGCGCCTGGATATCGATGAAAACGAAAATGGCAAAGGCATTACCCGCGAACGCTTCCGCGGCATCGATGTCGCCGTCGATTTTTCCGTCCCGGGCGCTGTTTTGACCGATATAGAACGATTGGCGGCGGCCGGCATTAATGCAGTCATCGGCACGACCGGCTGGACCGATCAGATGGATCGCGCCAGGGCGGCGGTCGAAAAAGGCGGCACGGGATTGGTATGGAGTCCGAATTTCTCAATCGGCGTTAATATCTTTTTGCGTTTGGCTGCCGAAGCCTCGCGGCAATTCGCGCCGTACAAAGAGTACGGGGCGTGGGCTTGGGAAATTCATCACATCACGAAAAAGGATGCCCCGAGCGGCACGCTGTTAAAATTGGTGGAAGAAATGAAAAGAGCCGATCCGAACCGCCGCGTGGATGTAAGCTCAAACCGCGCCGGTGCTCATCCGGGCACGCACGAGATTGGCTTTGATTCCGGCGCCGATACGATTACGCTGCGGCATACCGCCCGCAGCCGGGAAGGCTTCGCTCGCGGGGCGCTCACGGCGGCCAAATGGGTTATTGGCAAGAAGGGCTGGTTTGAATTCAGCGATGCTTTGTTTGATGGGCAGTGATTCTCGACCCGCACTGAGCAGGAGGAAACATGTTTACGGGATGCGGCACCGCGCTGGTGACTCCGTTTCGGCGCGATTTTTCTCTTGATGATGCGACCTTGCGCACACTCGTCCGCCGGCAGGTGGAAGCGGGCATCGATTTCCTCGTCCCCTGCGGCACGACGGGCGAAAATCCTACGCTCGGCCGGCATGAGCATCTACGCGTCGTCGAAATCACACTCGAAGAAGCCAAGGGGCGCGTTCCCGTTCTCGCCGGCGCCGGCGGATACAACACCGCGGAAGTGATCGCGCTGGCCAAGGAACTCGAGGCTATGGGCGTGGATGGGATTCTTTCCGTGACTCCTTACTACAACAAGCCTACTCCCGACGGTCTCTACCGGCACTATCGGGCCATCGCTTCCGCGGTATCGCTGCCCGTGATCGTCTATAGCGTGCCGCGCAGGACCGGCACGAATATCGATACCGCGACTCTAAAGCGGCTCGCTGAAATCGAAAACGTAATCGGTATCAAAGAAGCTTCAGGCGATATGAGCCAGGTGGCATCCATTCTCGGCCATTTGCCTGAAGATTTTCTCGTGCTCTCAGGCGATGATGCGCTCGCCCTCCCGATCATCGCTCTGGGTGGCAAAGGTCTCATATCGGTCGTTTCCAACGAAATCCCAGCGGAAATGACCGAACTCATCCGAGCCTGCCTCGAAAACGATTTCGCTAAAGCGCGCCGCCTGCAGCGCAAATTCTTGCCGCTGATGGAGGTGAACTTCGTCGAATCGAGCCCTATACCGGTAAAGGCTGCAATGGCCGCGATGGGTTTGCTCGAAGCGGTCTGGCGGCTTCCGCTCTGTCCTCCTAAGCCCGAAAACGAAGAGAAAATCCGTGGCGTACTCGAGTGCCTCGGCCTGGTCGGGGAGCCTCATGCTGCAAGAGCAAATTGAATCGCTCTTCGACAAACCTCCCGATACATATACCGGCGAACTCCAACGCCTGTTTCAGCGATTCAAGGATGGATTGAACGACGGCAGCATCCGCGCTGCTGAACCCGATGCCGCCGCCGTGACCGGGTGGCGAGTGAACGGCTGGGTAAAAAAAGGCATTCTGCTCGGCTTCCGCATGGGCGCCGTCGTTGCCATGTCGAACAACGGCACCGGCCAAGCCTTCTTTGACAAGGCAACTTACCCGCTCAAAACCGTGACACTCGCCAATGCGGTGCGCATCGTGCCGGGGGGGTCGAGCCTGCGAGACGGCTGCTTCCTGGGCAAAGGTGTGACGTGCATGCCGCCTATGTTCGTCAACGTCGGTGCCTACGTCGGCGATCAGACCATGATCGATTCGCACGCGCTTGTCGGAAGTTGCGCGCAAATCGGCAAGGGCTGCCATATTTCTGCTGCGGCGCAGATCGGCGGCGTTCTCGAGCCGGTCGGCGCGATGCCGGTCATCATTGAAGACGACGTCCTCGTCGGTGGCAACTGCGGCGTTTACGAAGGCACCATCGTGAAACGCGGCGCGGTTCTCGGGACGGGAACGATCCTGAATCGCTCGACGCCCCTTTACGACATCACCAGCGGAAATGTGCTCACCGCGACCGACGATCAGCCCCTGATTGTTCCCGAGAAAGCCGTTGTCGTCGCCGGTTCGCGCGCCATCAGCAAAGGACGCGGCAAAGAGTGGGGACTTTCGCTCTACACGCCGGTCATCGTGAAGTATCGCGACGCCAAAACCGACCTCCGCACGCAACTCGAAGATCTGCTGCGCTAATTTTTCCTCGCTTTGCGCTAATGCTGTGGTTTCGGATGCGACGCGGCTTTTGCAGCACCCAAATCTCCGGAGAAAATCTTCGCGCCGCTGTTGTCTGCGCGCAAGCTGAGCGCGTGAGCGCCGGTTCCTTTGCGCTGGAATTCGGCGACGAGCGCATCGGTGATTTCTCTTCCGCTGTGGCGCGCAATCGCCATCACCGCCGAACCTGCTCCGCTGAGAAATATTCCCGCGAGGCCGGGATGTCGAAAGCTGAGGCATTCGGCAATGCCCGGAACAAGCGGCGCGCGATACGGCTGGTGCAGCCGGTCGGCGAATAAATCGGGCGAAAGCTCCCCCGCGGTGAAAAAGCGCGTGGCAAGCAGCGCCGTCCGCTGCAGATTGGCGACCACATCGCAGCGTGAATACTGCGCAGGGAGCACGGCGCGAGCTTTTTCGGTGGGCAGCGGCACATCGGGAATGATTGCGATGAAATCGAGCGCCTGAGAGACATTGGCCTTTGCCACGAGGATGTTTCCGCTGTCTTCCTGCGTTGCAGCGAGCACGAACCCGCCGTGCAACGCGGCGGCGACGTTATCTGGATGCCCTTCGATCTCGGTTGCCAGCCGCAGCGCTTCCGCTGTCGTTAGCTCGCGGCCGCAGATCTTGCCGCCGAGCAGAATTCCCGCGACGATCGCCGCGGCGCTCGAACCGAGTCCAACACCGAGCGGAATATCATTCTGCAGGTCGAGCTGCACTGCGGGAACTGAACCCTGCATTGCTTCCGCTGCGCGCTGCATGGCGCGCACCACGAGATTCGTAGCGTCGCGCGGAATCTCCGCCTCGTTCGCGCCGCGATAGCTAACCTGCAACCCGGAATTCGACGGCGCGGCCGAGGCGCGGAGATAAACATTCAGCGCGATTGCGGCGCAATCGAAAGCACAACCTACATTTGCCGTGGAAGCCGGAACGACAATAGAAAAAGCTCGTTCCTCTGAACTGGGCGAAGCTGGCGGCACGATTAAGAGACAGCCGAAACCGCCATGGCCTGGCCCATGAATTTCTCGAACGCGGCCATGCGGGGCTCGATGGCGTCTTCCTGTGCGTAGCGGCCGGCGAGCGCGTCGGTGGTCTTCAGACCGTTGCCGGTGACGCAGAGAACAGTCTCTTCATCGGGGCGGATGCGGCCCTGGGCGATGAGCGATTTCGCGCAGCCGACGGTCACACCCGCGGCGGTTTCGCCGAAGATGCCTTCGGTGGTGGCCAGCAATTCCATCGCGGAGACGATCTCGTTGTCGGATACGTCTTCGGACCACCCGCCGCTCGAACGAATCGCGCGGCTGGCATAGAGCCCATCGGCGGGATTGCCGATGGCCAGCGAGCGGGCAATCGTGGCCGGCTTCTGCGGATCGATTTCGTCGGCGCCGCGCTTGACCGCGCTCGAAATCGGTGAACAGCCCGTGGCCTGCGCGCCAAAAAAGCGCACGGTCTTGGCTTCGACCATGCCCAGCGCGACGAGTTCGTTGAACGCCTTATAGATCTTGGTAATCAGGGAACCGCCGGCCATGGGTACAACGATGTTATCCGGCAAGCGCCAGCCGAGTTGCTCGGCGATTTCGTAGCCGACGGTCTTTGAGCCTTCGGCGTAGTAGGGGCGCAGGTTGATATTGACGAAGCCCCAGTGGAAGCGTTCGCCGATCTGCGAACAAAGCCGATTTACCTGATCGTAATTTCCGGCGATGCGCACCAACCGCGCGCCGAACACCTGCGTACCCAGAATTTTTGCCGGTTCGAGATCAGCGGGAATAAAGATCCAGGCATCAAACCCCTGCCGCGCGGCCTGAGCCGCTACGGCATTGGCGAGATTACCGGTCGAGGAGCAACTGACCGTCTGGAATCCAAAAGCTTTGGCGTTCGCGAGCGCAATGGCGACGACGCGGTCTTTGAACGAAAGCGTGGGAAAATTTACCGCGTCATTTTTTATATAAAGACGGCGCGAACCGATCTGCGCGCCGAGGCGCACGGCGGAGACAAGCGGCGTCATGCCCACGGGAATTTCGGGCCGGTAGCCGGCGGGAATCGGAAGCAGTTCCGAATAGCGCCAGAGGTTGCCGGGGCGGCGTGCGATGTTTTCGCGGGTGAAGCTGGCGCGGGCGGCGTCGAGATCATATTTGACGTCAAGCGGGGCGAGACAATCTTCGCAAATCGAAGTGGGGCGATTGCCCCAGTCGCGGTTACATTCGCGGCAGCGCAACGTGTAGTGTTCGGTCATAGCGGTCTCCGGGCGACGCCGGGCCCTGCGTGCCAAAAAAAATGCCTCATTCCGGGTAAGGGGGAATGAGGCGAAAATTCACTGCCGAGCTTCATGTCCCCCGCAAACCGGGCGGGAATTGGCACCTGCCGACCGGCGAACAGCGCCGATCCGGTTGTCGTGGCGTCGTCGGGCCCGAACCCCTCAGCCACTCTGCATGAAGGTCGCTCCGCGCAACTGCCGCGGATGGACAATGGTATCCATGCGCCCGGCCATTCGTCAAGCTTCTTTCCAGCGGTCGGAGCCCCACGCAGGCTGAACGGCAGAATCTCGTACCTGAAGCCACGTTCCAAATTCGAGGCCCAAAACCAACGTAACAATATGCAGCCACCCCTCCCCCATTTTTGTGCAAGTGCGTATTCTAAAGGAGTTAGGTTCATGCGCCACGCAAGCATAAATTGGGTGCGACCTGGCGCCTTGTCCGCCGGATTCAACTTTCTTTTGCGCCAAAAGCCGCCTGATGAGCATACGCTTTTCGCGGCCGACAACCCCAAGACTGGGTTGCTGAAAGTACCGAGGGCACGAAGAAAGGCGGCGAAGCTTACGTTGAGGTCGAAGGAATAGCTTGAGGCGCGGCTGCGCGTCGTCGACCGCAGAGAGATCCCTCGCCCTGGTTCGTCGCTCGGGACGACGATCCTGGTCGGACCGTCGCTTCGTTCGAAAAAGATTTTTCTGTTTGGCCTCGCCGCTGCGTGGGGTCCGTTTCCGGCGAGATGGGTTGCTCATGCCGAGCGCTGCCCAGTGTTGCGGCATCGCACCGTCTCAGGCGTTGCGAAGGCATGTTATCCGATTAGTTAATAAATGTCAAGGACTCGATTACTTTACGATTCATTCGAATGAAGGGTTGTGTTCTCTGGGCAGCAAGGTGCCGGCTACACAGGCAAAGGCAGGAGGGACCCACCCCTAGAAGCGAGGGTGGGGCACCCGAAAAACGAACCGCGAAGGCACCTGCAGATCCGTCGGCCGCCTTCTTTAGCGGCGGAAACCAATGTTTTCGCCTGTGGCGGCCTCGTGATGACCTTTTGTCCCGAGTAACGTTGAATTGGGCCGCCGAGGCAACCGTGGTGAAAACCGGTGGAGCTTCATTCGCGAGGGCCGGCTGGATATTGTTGCGTTGGAGCATGGTGAATTTGGGACGGCTGCCTGCGGCAACTGCAGATCCCTCGCTTGCACCATGACGCGCCGTTGGCGCGCCATGGTGAACACTCGCTCGTGATGACAGCGGTAGGAGATGCGCGGGAACGGCGGCGGGTGTATAAACGGCGGCAACTGAGGTTCACGCCATGAGGTATTTCGGAAGTGCTAGCCGCACGGGCGCAAGAGGAATTAGGAGCAGCGAGGAGGGATTCCTTCCACCCCAACACGCGCAACAGCGGCGCGTGTTGAGGACCCCGTTCGCCCACCGGCGGAAGCAAGCGGCGCGCGCCTTTTTCTACGCGGGCGCCCTGCGCCCTGGGCGCGCGCCGCAGTGGGCTCGGAATGCCAACGGTTTGCCAATTGCGGCCGTGTTTCTCGCGCTTGCACTCATGGCGCTGCCGCGAGTGGCGCGGGGGCAGGCGGAGCAAGCCGGGCAACCGTTGCCGAAGGCACTGCCGGAACAGCCATTACTCGACGAAAAAGGACTGACAAAGGTTTCCGAACACGTGTATGCGATCGTGGGCTGGCCGAACATCGCGATTGTGGTGGGAGACCGCGCCACTCTGGTGATCGATACGGGTTTGGGCGAACACAATGGCGCGACGATCATGCGCGTGGAGCAGAAGCTGGCGCGTGGACCAATCCTTTATCTCACGACGACGCATTACCATTCCGAACACGTAACCGGCGAACAGGCATTCCCGAAGAATACGGTTCTGCTTCGCCCTGCGGTGCAGCAGAAGGAACTCGAGCAGCGGCTGCCCGGGCACATGGCGCGATTCCGGCAGATGTCGGAGCAAAACCAACAGTTGCTGGCGAACGTGAAAATGCGCGCGCCGGACGTTTTGTTCGACGGCGAGATGAAGCTCGATCTGGGCGGCGTGACGGCGCGGCTTTTCTGCCTGGGACGCGCGCACACCGAGGGCGACATGCTGATTTACGTGGAGGAAGACAGCGTGCTGATTCCGGGAGACATCGTCGAGAGCCGGCTTTTCCCGATCATGCCGGAAGAGTCTAGCATGAAAGGATGGATCGCCGTGCTCGACCAACTGAAGCCGATCAAGCCGCGCTTTATCGTGCCTGATCACGGCGACCTCGGTGACGGTTCACTGATCGACAAGGAAAAGTTGATGCTGATGGAGCTTCAGGGCCGGGCGCTGGAACTCAAGCACCAGGGAAAATCAGGTGATGAAGCCGGGAAGCTGCTGACCGAGGAGTTACATGCGAAATATCCGGATTATGGGCAAGTCGAGCGCATCGCGGCGGACGTGAAACTCGTGTACGGCGAAAACAGGTAGTGCTCGCCGCGTGGGAATGGGAGCCGAGCGAACTGCAGATCCCTCGCTCGCACGATGTACGCGCCCACGGCGCGCCATCGTAAACACTCCCTCGTGATGACAGCGGCCCTGGGCGGCGAAGGCGGCGCACCGAGCGCCGCCTTCGTCACGCTGGAAAGGGAGAACGCGGGGTGGGGTAAAAGCTGGAGGTTTCTTCCACCCCGCCATTTGCGCAAGCGATTAAAACTGATATGCGAGCGCGATGTTGTAAACGTTGCCGCGGCCGTAAGCCCCGCGGCCCGCGGGCGTATTGCCGGTGAACGCGATGGTGTGGAACTGCCAGTTGCTCCATTCGGCAGCCAGGGTGACGTTGCTAGTAAGCTTGCGAAAATAGCTGGCCCACACGAAGGAATTTTTCTGCCGCGTGGTGCCGGGCAGCAATTCGCGGTTCTTGGGATCATCGGTGCTCGCACCGGCGTAAAAGATGTTGCGGCGCGTGGCAAGGAATGTGAGCTCTGCCCAGCCGCCGCCGTCGCCGATGGGGCGAATCAGCGTGAGGCTGCCCGCGGGCGCGGGAGCAGGCGCGGGCACAGCGGCGACACCCTGAATGACACCTCCACCAAAGGGAACGAGGTTGCTGCCGAGATAGCCCTCGCCACGGAGAATGACTTTGGGCACGATGGGTACGCGAAAATCCACCGCGAACGCCCAGGAAGAGATATCGCGTGTCGCGCCGACGATTTCTTTGCCGTAATGCACGCCCGCGCCAATCGTTGCCGTGGAGCCCAGCATAGGATGTGAAACGGCGAAACGCGCCTGATAGAAAGGCTGGCCCGCGCGTTCGCCGAAGCCGGAGGCGGCGGTATCGAGCGCTACAGAGGCTGCGGGTTCGTCACCAAGACGCGGATCGCCGAAGGCGGGCCGCAGAACGCCAATCTGGAAAAGCGTGCCCGTTTTGCCGAAACTGTGATTGATATCCAGGCGCACCTGGGGAAGCCAGCCAAAAAGATCGCCAGCGGAATATCCCAGCGGAATCGCCACGTGCGAGAGGGAGACAGGATCGAGTGGCGAGATGATGATCTTGTCCTGACCCGCGACGATCTTGAAATCGCCCTTTTGCAACTGGAAGAACGCCAGGCGCAAGCGCGGCTGATTAAGGACGCGATCCTGCGGGAGGTCGGCGTCGGCCGGCCGCGTGCCGAAGAAATCGAATTCCACCTGCGCGGAAGGCGTCCAGCCTGCGAATGTGGTGTTGGTGTCGTTGAGCACGACCCCAAATGTGCTTTGCCGGGCGGTGAAGATGGTGTCGTGCACTTGCCCGGCCGGTTTTGTGGTGCCGTCGGGTAAGGTGACGTTTACGGAACTGGGAAACGGCCACAGGGGAACGTCCTGACCCACCTGATCGGTATCTGAAAACGACATGTTCAGCAATACCGTGCCATAAACGCGCAGCTTCACGGGACCGACGGTCGTTTCCACGGCAGGATTATTAAAAGGCTCGCCGGGATAGGTCGGCTGCAATTCGCCCTTTTGCGAAGATCCTGTCTGCGATTGGCCCGCTTGCGCGGCCAAATGTTGGGGAGTCGAAATGAATACCGCAAAAATAAACAAAAAAGCGATAACTTGTTTTCCGACTACGGGCCGGACGAACTTTTTCACCTCTCTGCCCATGCCACCCCTCCCTGTGTATGTTGTTTATGCAGGCGTGACGCCCCTTGTTGCCGCGCGTCATGTAGGTCAGCGCGCGAACAACTCCTGCCGTGGCATACAGGTTATCGGGTAGATTCGACGGCATGTGTCACGCCTATGTCACGTAAATGCACCTTGTTCGTCTGCGCAGCATCCTGGCGACTGCACGCCTGCGGATCCGGCCGTGCTTGCCGCAATGGCACGAGGATGACAATGGAAACAGCGGTACCGGCGAGTGCGGTTGTTTTATCAGCGGGCGAGTGCGTGGTAGATTTGGCGGCTCAAAATACGCCCAGGAGGCTGAGCATGTCGAAAATCGCTCTGGTATGTGTGATGGGAATTTCCCTGCTGACCATTGGCGCGAACAGCGCATCGGCACAGTTTGTGGAGAAGAAAACTTTGAGCCTGACTGCAGCGAAGAAGATCGCAGCAGCCGCGGAAGCCGAGGCCATCAAAAACAATTGGACCATGGTGATCAGCATCTTGGATGACGGCGGCAACCTCATCTATCTCGAGCGCATGGACGGTACGCAGCTCGGCAGCATTGAGGTATCGCAGGGCAAGGCCCGGACGGCGCTGCAATTCAAGCGGCCGAGCAAGGCCTTTCAGGATTTGATCGACAAAGATCAGGCGCACCTGATCACGCTGGGACACATCACCGGGGTGCAGGGCGGGCTGCCGGTCATGTACGAAGGCAAGATCGTTGGCTCGGTCGGATGCAGCGGAGGCACGAGCGCTCAGGACGAGCAAGTCGCACAGGCAGGTATAAACGCCCTAGGCTCTCAGTAGCTGCTTCTTGTGGTTCGGCGCTCAGGGGCAATGGCCGGCGCGGCATCCGCGCGCGCTCGTCGTGAATGTCTGCGAGCCGCGGCGGCAAAAATCCGTCGCGGTTCGGCATTTTGACCTTGGGCAAACTCGCGGCGTCGATTATCTGTTCCTCGGGAATGATCTCGTTGCGGTAGAGGATGAAAGCGGTTAGCGCATAAACGTTACTGGCGCTCAACGAACCCTCCTGCTTGGGTGGCATGGCGCGGTTGATGTAATCCCAGATGGTGGTTGCGAACGGCCAGTAATTCGCAAGCGCGCGCGACGGCGTGGGATTGTTAAGCGCCCCACGGCCGCCGACGAGCCGCGGAGCGCGTTGGCTGCCCTCGCCGTTTTGGCCGTGACAAGCCGCGCACTTGCCGGCAAAAAGCTCCGCGCCTTGCTTCGCCGTGCCGCTGCCCGGCGGGAGTTCCTTGCCTTCCGGGCCGACTGCTTGATTCCAGGCCTGCAACTCCTGGCTGGTCGGCGTGCGGCCGATATTGCTGTAGTTCGGAGCCTGCGCTAGTGCCGCCAGAGACGGCAAGGCAACGAGGATTGCCAGAGTACGAAAATTAAAGGAGGGCATTGGTCACGCTCCCGTCGCGACTGATCTTCCACGGCTGAATGGCGTTGAAGTTACCCATATCGGCGGTGGTCGGAGGCATCCGGAAATAATCCATGCCGACGCCCCAGAATTTCGCGAGTTCGGCGATGGTCGGCTGCACCTGCCCCTTATCGTCAGTGCAACGGGACTGCAGCACGGATTCTTCTCCGCTCCAGGTCCAGTCGAATCCGAAGCGGGTATGCGCCTTGGGCGCGATGGGTTGCTGAAGGCGCGCGTCTTTCCAGGTGCGGCCGCCATCGACGGAGACTTCGACGCGGCGGACAGCACCGCCGCCCGACCAGGCGAGGCCTGTGATTTCGTAGAACCCGCGTTGGGCGAGTCGTTGCCCGCCTGAAGGACGCGTGATGACCGATTTGGGCCCCATTTCCGATTCGAACCAGCGCGATTTTCCATCCAGGCGGGGGCTCGGATACTTCGTGCTTTCCATCATGGCCATGTAGGGCTCGTCGACCACGTAAATGCGCCGGAGCCATTTCACGTTGTTGATTCCCTGCCAGCCGGGCACGAGCAGCCGCAAGGGGTATCCCTGCTCGGGGCGCAGAGCTTCGCCATTTTGCCCATAGGCGATGAGGCAATCATCCATGGCCTTTTCGAGCGGAATGCTCTTGGAATGTTTGCCCTCTTCGGTGCCTTCGGCCACGATCCAACTCGCACGTTTTTGCACTCCGACCTGACCGAGCAGGAGTGACAGCGGCACACCCGTCCAGATGCTGCAACTGGTGAGCCCGTGAGTTTCCTGAACCGTGGCGGTCGGCAGTTTGCGGGGGTCGCCGGTTGGACCGGCCGCGGCGCTGTTGCCATGGCATTCGACGAAATGTAGCCGGGAAACCGAGGGCAGCCGTTTGATTTCATCAAGGGTGAAGATCAAAGGCCGGTCAACCATGCCATGGATCATCAGGCGATGCTCATGCGGATCGATGTCCGGCGGTTCGTGGCCGTGGGAAATGATGAAATGGAGCGAAGCCGGAGTAATGATCCCGAGGGAATCCTGAAGCGGCGTGCGAAACCCGTAGTCTCGCTGTACGCCCGGCACGATGGGCCACATGGCGATCTGCCCAACGCGCACATCCTTTTCAAAACTAGAGCGCTGCCCGTAGGCGTGCAAGTCGTTCGGGTTCAGTGCCGGTGAATCAGCGGCGAAAAGTCCTGCGCCGGGCGAGGATGCAGCCCCGGCGGCAAGGCCGGCGAACGCGGCGCCTTTTCTGAGGAAATCTCGACGGCCGCGGTGTTTGGCAGTCATGTCGGCCTCCTGGCGGGTCATTTCGAAGACGCAGTGCGACTAAAATTCCGCTTCTTCAGCCAAAGTGTCAAGGGAATATAGGCGGCGGGTAGCCGGGTATCGCAACTGGGTGCTACTCGGGCAGGTTCTGGCCAGAGAGAAACTCATCGAGTTTGCGGAAAAAACTTTTTTGCACGTGAGATGCTTCTTCGACGAGTTTTGCGGTCTCCTCAGGGGACAGACATTCGAATTCTCCGTCAACAGGCCCAAGGAGACAGGAGGATTTGTCTTGATCAGCGGCATAGTGGCGGCCGGATATAAGCAGCGCTTCGCGGCCTGCTGGACCGACGTTGATAATCTGCGGCTTTTCCAAAAAATACTCATCGGAGCTTCCGGAATTGCTGAACGTGATTGGCAATTCGCCCACTTTGTCCTGGGGAGGCCGTATAACTACGTAATTGATGGGGAAGCGGCCTTTTTTGGGATTGGGATTCGACGCACCGCAGCGCCACCACTGCGCGTGATATGGATCACGATTGCCGTCAAAATCAACCGCGATGTTCTCCAGCCGGTGACAAGCCTTCAGCAAGACCTTTGGGGGCGCCAGATGGCGTGGCGTCAATTCATAATCGTTAGCACCCGACCAAAGGTTTACGCCGAATGTAAGGACAAGAATTGTGATGAAAATCGGCCACACGGCCCGCTGCATAGCGGGGCAGGATATTCAAACCGTGGTTTTGAGTCAACCATAGATTCATGAAAACTTGGAGCCAGCAATTCTTAGCGGCCGTCATCCAATGGCGGCATTCGGATGTCCGGACAGAGGGCACCCGGGACAGCAAATGTGTGCACCAAAAGTCGCGGAATTCTGTTACCTTCCTGATGCGTTCCACGCGGGCGGTAATCGAGCCGGTACGATGCGGCACGAGTGGGTCAAAGAGAGCAGATCGAATTCAGGATGCGTACTGGCCAGAACAAGACAGAACCGTTTGCGTGGGGAGAGCCGGAAATAATCGTGGACAGCCTTCGTCTCGAGCCTTCGGTGCTCGAGCGAATGGTGGCGACAGGTGCTCCTTCGGTAAGCATCGCAGCACTCGTCACCGCATTCGCAGCGGCTGCATTCGGACTTCACCTGTTGACCGCAAGCCGTTACGGCTACTTCCGGGATGAACTCTACTATGCCGCATGTGGGCAGCATTTAGCCTGGGGCTATGTTGACCATGCCCCATTGATAGCAGCCATCTATTGGTTTACGCGGCGGCTGTTTGGGGACTCGCTGGTTTCGTTGCGGCTTCTGCCGGCACTCTCTGCTGCGGGCAAGGTAGTCCTGACTTCTTGGATGGTACGCGAACTCGGAGGACGGCGGTTCGCACAATGTCTCGCCGCCGTAATCGTCTTTTTCTGTCCCATTTTCTTGACCATGGATAGTTTTCTTTCCATGAATTCGTTTGAGCCGCTTTTTTGGATGGGCTGTGTGGCCGTGGCCATGTATATCGTCAAGGGCGGCTCGCCTCGCTTGTGGCTGCTATTTGGGTTAATCGCCGGAGTCGGTATCCTGAACAAGCACTCCACGCTGTTCTTTGGACTGGCATTTTTCGTTTCGCTGCTCATCACATCCGGGACGCGTTATCTCAAGAATATTTGGATTTGGCTGGGCGCAGCCATCGCTTTCGTAATTTTTCTGCCAAATCTTTTATGGGAGATCAGGTATCACTTTCCGACGATTGAAGTTCTGCAGAATGCAGCACGATTAAAGAACGCGCCCGTATCCTGGTACGGCTTCCTTGCGGAACAGGCTTTGTTGGTCCATCCCTTGGCTTTTCCCGTGGTGTTAGCCGGTTTGTGGTTTTTTTTCAGAAGTAAGGCCGGACGATCTTACCGATTTCTTGGCTGGACCTATGTTTTTGTTTTGCTGCTGATGCTCGTCTTGAAAGGACGCATTTATTATGTAGCCCCCATCTATCCCATGCTATTTGCGGCGGGCGCGGTGTGGGTGGAGAGCAAGGTTGAGCGCAGCCAGTGGCAGTGGCTTCAGCAAGCGATCCTGATTCCGTTGACCGTCGGCGGTATTGTGGCGGCGCCGCTGGCGCTGCCGATTCTGCCAGTGGACGCCGCCGCTCGCTATTCGAATTTTTGGGATATTCACAAAGTCCGCGTAGAAAACTACGACTCAGGCCGCCTGCCACAATTTTATGCAGATATGTTCGGGTGGCAGAATCAGGCCAAGGTAGTCGCGTCTGTATACAAGAACCTGCCGGCCGAGGATCGCGGTCGTTGCACGATTCTTGCCGCGAATTACGGTGAAGCTGGTGCCATCGACTACTTCGGGGGCAAGTACGGTTTGCCGCGAGCGATCAGTCCTCACAACAACTACTATCTCTGGGGACCCAGGAATGGTCCCGCCGATGTGGTTATTGCCGTCGGAATGGATTTGCACAAGTTGCGGCTGCTGTTTGGAGACGTTCAACAGGCGTCGATGATTATTGAGCCGTATGCAATTCCGGAGGAAAGTAACCTGCCGGTATATGTGTGCCGGAATCCGCGCGTTCCGCTATCGCAAGCGTGGCCGTGGCTGAAGTTCTTCGGTTAGAAGGATTCGAGGCCTACCGTCTGCTCGTTGTTTCGGGAAATAGGGCGAAGGTCCAGATCGATCCGCCCGCCGGCACCTTTGCCGCTGCGAACCGAGTCGCCAGCGCGCCACCAAGTCCCGACGCAATCGTCACGTACTGGCGGCCGTTGTGCGTGTAGGTGATGGCAGTCGAATTCACGCTCGAGCCGGTTTTGAATTGCCACAGCGTTTTGCCGGTGTCGGCATCGAGCGCAAGGAATTCGCCGGTCATTTTTCCCGTGAAAACGAGACCCCCGGCAGTGGCCAGCATTCCGGCGGAGCTCGGAAATTCGGTTAACGGAATTTCCCACTTCTTTTCGCCGGTAACCGGGTTGATCGCTAAAAAATGGCCAACGACATCGTCCGGTTTTAGCTTCGGCTCTCGGGCGATGATGCCGGTCGACGTCTCACCAATGGCCTGAGGCTTTTTCGAAGCCGGGGCCAACTTTTGCAGGCGTGGCACCTGCCAAGTGCTCGCATAAATCATGCCGTTCTCAGGATTGTACGCGATAGGCACGGCGTTGGTGCCGCGCGATGGCCAGATTTCGACCTCTTCACCGGCTCGGAATCGCTCCTGTACGTCGCTCAGAATGGGGCGGCCGGTTTTGGGGTCGATCGCCGACGCCCAGTTCACTTTGACGTAGGGGTGCGCCGCGATCAGCTTGCAATTGGTGCGGTCGAGCACGTACATGAACCCGTTTTTGTTGGCCTGGATCATCACTTTGCGCGGCTTGCCGTCGATCTGAATGTCCGCAAGCACCTGCTCGTCATTGCCGTCTACGTCGTAAATATCGTTGGGCGTGTATTGGAAATAGCAAACCATCTCGCCGGTCTTGGGCCGAATCGCCAAAACGCTTGAGGTGAAAAGACTGTCCAGGCCCTCGCGTGGCCGTGGATCGTAAGGCTCCGCATTACCCGTGCCCCAATAGACGAGATCGAGTTCGGGATCGTACGACCCCGAGCGCCAGGTGGGCCCTCCGCCATATTTCCAGGCATCGCTATTCTTCGGCCATGTCTCTGAACCGGGTTCGCCCGGCGCCGGAATGGTGTATCTGCGCCATAATTTTTTGCCGGTGTCGGGGTCCCAGCCATCGAGGAATCCGCGCGTGGTGGATTCTCCGCCGGAGACGCCGGAGATCAAGACGCCGTTGGCTACGATCGGTCCTCCGGTCGCGTAATAGCCCTCTTTCCAGTCGGCGAATCGCTGATTCCAGATCTCCTTGCCTGTTTTCATGTCGAGCGCAAGCACATGATTGTCCACCGTGATGCGAAAGAGCTTGCCGTTGTAAATCGTCGCACCGCCTCGATTGAATGCGGTGTGCTTGATGCCCGGCTCGAGCTTCACCGGAGTGCGCCAGATTTGGCGTCCGGTTTCGACGTCAATGGCGAAACTCCATTTGCCGTTGACCACGTACATCACGCCGTTGTACACCGTCGGCTGGGCGAGTTCGCCGAGTTCATTCATGGTGCTTGCATTCCAGACCGGCACCAGCCGCTCGACATTCGATTTATTGATCTGATTGAGCGGGCTGTAGCTTTTGCGCGCGTAGCCCATGGCGTGCGTGAGGACGTTGTCTGTATTTTTGCCGTCGTTGTTCAGTTCTTCCGTTGTTTGGCTGAATACCGGCACACTCAACAACAGAACCAGGGCCGCAGAAAGCAGAATTCGTTTCATGGCTTGCCTCCGCACTGAGGTGGGAACCAGGCACCCGGATACTACGCGCTCTCGATAGCCGCTGTAAACGATATGATTCCTCCTCCGACCCGACCCTTCGATATGCCTGAGTTAGGAGCAATGCGACTAACCCATTATGGTCGCGCTCAGCTATGGCTCACGGAGTGGCCGGCGTTATAATTTAATTTTCCTGGGGCCGCGGCGCGATCAAAGGCGAAGAGCCTTTCTTCCGCACCAACAGACTCCGATGCGAACCGCATACTCCACCGGTGAACGTGGAAGTTCCTGCTTTCGCTTACTCAATGGGGCGGCGCGTTTCCGTTGAACCTCCAGGCTGCTTCCCCACGCCGCAGGAAAGTTGTGCAAGGAGCCCGAAACGGGCGGCGTCGCGATGGTCGCGGCGTCGGGCAGCATAGGTCCGCTCGCTGCAGGGATATTCGAAATGGCTCGTGTTTCAGAAAATCGGCTCACTGCTGGTCTCTGTGCAAACGCGGGTGCAAATGCACCGCCGGCTTCTGAACGCGAACTCGTGCGTTATATTGACCTGAAGTTGGCGGCTCTGGGTCATCCGACAAACGCGCACGCCGACTCTGAAATTTTTGAAATAGCCGGTTCGTTGCTCAGGAATTATCACCAAAAAGATTTGATCCTGGGCAACCCGCTTTGCGCGGCCGATCGGCGCATTCAGAATTTCCTTAACGATTACCTTGCCCATGTTGCTTCGGAAGGAGTGGCACAACTCCCGGGCGACACGTTCCTGCTGGATCGCGCCGGATTGGCACGCGTGCTTTCGCTTCCGCTGAACGACGATAGTTATGCGAGCGACTATTTGAAATCTTATCGCGTGAAGCAGGGCATCCTGCACAATCCGACAAACGACCGCCGAACTACACACGGAAGCTTTCACATTGTGGAAGGCGGTTTTCCCATTCCTGCCGACAAAAAAGCAGTACCGAAGCAAGCGTTCGCACGTTTGTTGCAAGCAGCACTTCGGCCGCCGGCCAACCTGCTGCTTCTGCCGTACGCAGCCGATCAGGGGCGGCCCATACGCCTGTTTGTCTCCTTGCTGTTGCGGCCGATCGTCTGTCCGGCAACCGAGTGCGACCCGCAGAAATCGATGGAGATTCGTTTTTTTGCGCCGGGAAGCCTGGTCAGCAATCTTGATTTCGTGGAAGGGATTTTTGGCAATGCCGGCGATCCCTATCTGCCGGAGAACGATGCCGCACTCGACGCAATCCATTGGACCGGTCACACCGGATGTGTGATTCTCGCGCCGCACCTGGCCGGAATCAGAAAGAAAGAGATCGGCCTGCCACAGGAAAAAGAGGCGACTGACCGGCAGCGCCGGGACGGCATGTGCTGGCGAGATCCCGAGGAGAGCTACAACGGCGGGGAATCATTCAAGGTTTGCTGCCGCGATCAGCACGGCGTGATGGTCACGATCATCGCCGACAATTATTACGGATATTGCAAAAAAGAGGTGAAAACGCAGATCAGCTTTGCCGCCAATCTGTACGGCTTGTGCGAAGAGGAACACGCCGGCGGCGCGCTCGCCTTTGCAACCTACGTATTGGGACAAGATTTTCGCGCAGCCGGCGCCGTGAGCCTGAAAAAGGCGAAATTCAACGAAGCGGTCGGATTTTTGGGCGATCGCGTGCAGGTCGCGCGGGAGGGGTATGCAACGGACCAGAGGCACCGTGACATTCTCTATGTGCCTGAAGATTCTGAATTCAGCGTCCGGGACGGGATTGTGCGCTGGAAGCACAACGGCATAGAACAGATGCTTCCGTTGCGGGCTGAGACTATATATGTGCTGCCCAATGGCTTTCGGCTCTGGATGGAAAAACAATCCGGAGGATCGGCGTGGAGGCTGGTGGGCGCGCGCCCGCGCGGCACGCTGTGCCACAAACCATGTACGGTCTCTGGCGGCGGCAAATCGGAGATTTCGAAATCGATTCATCACGCGATCCTGGAGGGCCCGGTCTTTGTCCGTGATTACCCGCACGACATCGAAGTTGTCGCCGAAATCCTGAAGAAGGATTTCTCACACATCTACAAGGCAGCGGTTCCTGAACAGAGCGCCCGGCGAGCGATTTTAAGCGCAGAACGAACCATGGGTTCGGTCATTCACTTGTTTACGCCGTCGCCGGAATATACGGACGAGCACAACGCCTGGATTCGCGATTTGCCTTATCCGATTCGCGAGCTTTTGTTTACCGTAAAGCGGTATTACCGCCCGGAATGGGGCGAGAACTGGCGCGAGCATTTCGGAGTCGACCGCGTGAACGGGCTCCTGGGACACGAACTCAAATTCGAAAACCAGAAGCTCGTCAATTACTACTTGCGTGTCGGATATGATCGCGACGGCTCCTGGCGCATTTACAAACTACGGCCTGATTATCATCCCTCGCTCAAAGTGCAAGTGGAGGACGACATTTCTGTGTCGGTCGTTTTGCCGCGCGACAGCCTGGGCGGGCTTGATCCGGAGTACACGAATCCGAGTGTTAAGCTGGTCGTCAACTGCGAGAAAAAGCTATTCCAGCGTCCCGACGACGCCATTTATCGCGGGGCAGATGAACAAGCGGAAGCAGATCTGGCGCGTACCGGCGCGTTCCTGGTGAATTACGATCCGCTTACGTCGGAAGAGGCCTCGAGGATCGTGGGGCACGTTGCGGAATTCGACAAATATACGCAGCCGATGAAGCAACTGCTGAAGAGTTTCGTTTCCGCATCTTCGGGCGGGTATGTTGCATCTTCGGCGCATCCGCGCGTGGTCAATGGAGAGCGCTCGCGGAATCCGCGCTATCTGCAAATGCGTCCCGACCTGGAAAATCCCCGTGACGCGTACCTCGCGGAGATCGCCGCGCGCCTTGACCGGGAAATTGGGAGCGAACAGCCGGTGCACTTCCCCGTGAACTCAATTCTCGCGGGCCGCAGAAACAATCCGCCGGATCCAAAGATCGGATTGCCCCCTCTGGCGGTATACAGCCCGATTCACTATCAGGAGTTGCCGGAACTTTTCATGGAGTTTATTTCGAGTCTGACCGGCAAATCTCCCGCGACGACGGGATTCGGAAGTGAAGGCGCGCTAACGAAGGCGTCCTTCAACGCGCTTTGGCCCGTCGTCGATCTGAACAACGCGCTCGTTTCGGCAATTCTGACCCGGTATGCGGGATTTACCACGTCGGCTGGTTACGTCGGACCGGAAGTACGCGTCGATCATGACATCAGCCTGCTCGTGCCCGAAATCTGGTGCCGGATGCGCGTCTATGAACGCGACCCGCAGTTTATGATTGCGGAAGGACTGCTCGAGCGCGTCGAGGATTTCAGCTTCGAAGACCGGACGATTCTGGCGAGCCGGCTCGGCTATCGCATCACCGAGCTTTTCGTTCATCGCTTTCTCGGACGGCTTTTTGAAACTCCGGACGCCGTTTTCCCGGAGGAGATGCTGCGACCCGAGAAGCAGAGTTTGCAGCTATTCGCAACGGGAGTGGAGGCCATTGTGGAAGGCCAGCGGCGCGTTGCGCTGAACTATTTCGAAGACGGCAGCGTCGAAGCCGCGTGTCCGCCGCTGAAAGCGCTCCTGCATATAATGGCGCACGGCTCGTATGAAGGTATGGGACTGAGCAGTGCCAGCTTCCGCGGAATGTTTGATCGCGATGCCGTGCTTGCAAGCGACTGGTACAACGAACGCTTGCGTGTGAAACAGCAGGGCGAGATTGCACTGTGGACTCGGCATCTTCGAGAGCTTGAGAGATTTCGCGATTCCGTCAATCATTCCGGGCCTCCCGGCCGTCCCGGATTCGACGTTGCAGAGCGTATCAGCGCCACTAGCGAGCAACTGGAACGCGTAAAATCGGGGGCCTATCTGGAGCGATTGCGTGGGACTATTGGCGCGGACCCTTTCCATGGCCAGATGAGAGGCGAACGGGCTTGACTTGGGCAACAGCCGGAACAGAAGGTTAGGTGCATTGCCACAGGCCAAACTCACATCGATATTGCGCGTTATGGAAGTAAAGATCGTTGGTTTTCATCAGGACGAATCAGGGGATTGGGTCGCGGACCTTTCGTGCGGCCATGCCCAACACGTCAGACACCGGCCACCATGGGAAGTGCGAACGTGGGTAACAACTGCCGCCGGGCGGGAAGAACGCATCGGGCAGATGCTGATATGCAAGAAATGCATACCGCAGTCCTAGGCTGATCGTGAGTGCAGCATCCAAGAAGGACGAATGTCAAAACGCGTGACGTTCTACAGCGAAGGTGTAAAGCTCGCCGGTGATATCTTCTTTCCTTCCGATCTCAAGAAAAGCGAAAAGCGCGCGGGTGTTATTTTGTGCCATGGGTACACCGGCATACGGAATCTCTATTTGCCGGAGCTTGCGCGCATCCTGAGCGATGCAGGTTATGTTGTGGTCACTTTTGACTACAAGGGATGGGGCGATAGCGAGGGACCCAAGAGCCGACTCGCTCCTTACAGCCGGGTCGCCGACGTGCAAGCGGCGCTCACTTTTGCTTCAGTGCAGCCCGAAATAGACGCCGACCGCATGGCGATTTTGGGCACGAGCTACGGCGGAGCAACGGTCGTTTGGGTCGCGGCAATCGATGAGCGCGTGAGATGCGTCGTTTCCGTGGTGGGCATTGGCAATGGGGCGCGCTGGATGCGCAGCGTGCGCCGGCCCGACGAATATTTCGATCTTCTCGAGCGATCGGCTGCGGACCGAGTCAACCGCATGCAACATGGCAAATCTGAATTCGTGGCCCGCAATGAAATCCTTCTTCCGGATCGTGATTCGGCCGAACTCTCGGCCAAGGCGCGACGCAACGTGCGCGGAGCGGTCACCGAGATTCCCCTGGAGTATGTCGACGATACGCTCGGCTTCAACCCTGAGTGGGTGGTCGATAGGATTGCTCCGCGCCCGGTGCTTTTCATCACCACCGACAACGACCGACTCGTCCCGCCGGAGGAGAGCCAAGCCCTCTACGATCGCGCGAAGGAGCCAAAGAAACTCGTGGTGCTAAAGGGCTACAGTCATTACGAGGTTTACACAGGAGCAGCGCTCCAGGAGGTGATGGACGCCACGCTTGGCTGGTTCCAGCAATATTTGCCGGCGCGAGTTTGAGTCAAAGTCGGGCTGGCCGGGGAGATTCGCTCGCCTGGCGACGAAAACAGTTCACGCGTGTACCAGCGTTTGCCGGACTTCCTTGCCCGCCGCCAGGGTCATATCGCAACTGCCTAATTTGACGCCGATCTTTTCCAGAAAAGCACGCGGCGGCTCGCCACCCGCGAAAATCCACACATAATCATTGGGAATTTCACGGGTACTGCCGTTGATCTGCAGAACGGCTTTGTCGCTCCTGAATTCGGTTGGGGATGAATTAAACAGGACTTCCACTCTCTTGGAGCGCATGTACTCCTGGATTCGTTGCGCGTTTCGATCCTTGATGCGGCCAAAAGCTTCTCTGCGATAAGAAAGTGTGACGCTATTGCCCTTTTGATTTGCCAGGCCCATAGCCGCTTCCACAGCGCTGTCACCGCCGCCTACAATGAGTATGCGCTTGTTAATATAGTGATCTGTTTCGATCAGGCGGTACATCACTTTGGGCAAGTCCTCGCCTTTGATCCCCAGCTTGCGGGGATTACCGGAGCGACCGAGACACAGGATGACAGCTCGCGCGCGATACTGTGCTTTGTTTGAAGCGATCGTGAAGACACCGTCAGCGCCTTTTTGGATGTTTTCGATCTTTTCGCCGGTGCGCACGTTGAAATCAGTTCGATCAAGGAGCGATTTCCAGAGAGCGATGAGGTCTTCTTTCGATAGCTCCATCTTGTTGAATTTGCCGTGAAGCGGCAATTCAACCGGGCTGGTCATGACCAACTTCTGCCGAGGGTACTTGGCTACGGTGCCGCCAATCTCGTCCTGTTCAACGGTTAAATAATTGAGCTTCCGTTCGATGGCCCTAAGGGAAGCGCTGATGCCCGCGGGACCGGCGCCTACAATCAGCACATCCAGAATTCCCTGGCCGCTGGCGGCGCGGTTCGCGTGCACTCTTGCAGCGATGGTATCCACGCACTCGCGGCCCTGATTGACGGCGTTTTTGATCAGGGCGAGACCGCCGAGTTCTCCGGCAATAAATAGGTTCGACACATTCGTTTCGTGCTGTCCGGAGAGAACAGGTAAATCAGCAGACATTTTCGGATTGGCCATGACCATGGTAATCGCGCCCACCGGGCAGGCCTCGGCGCAGAGGCTGTGTCCGATGCATTTGTAGCCATTCACGATTGCCGCCTTGCCGCCCAGCATGGCCAGGACATCTCCTTCGGGGCACACAGTCGTGCAAGCTGCGCACCCGATACACGAGTTCGCATCAATATGCGGATGTTGCGCACGCGGACCTTCGGAATAGACGGTGCCCTTTTTTTCGGATTCTTCGGCCCGCTTTTCGCGCGTCTTCACTTTTTTCACATAACTGAGAAGAAAGAAGAGGCAAATGGCGGCCGCAATCGCAAATGTGATCAGGCTATCCATGGCGAATCATTGTAGCCGCACAATAGAATTTGTTGCGAATGCCTGCGGCTTTGCGTGCACCTGTACGAACGGCCGCTTCTGTCCAGGTGGGAACTCCTGTCCACCGACAAGGGAAATCCTGTCCCCCGATTCAGAATAGCCGAGCATCACTGCATGCTAGGATCACGCTGCAATCGCTACTGCTGCTGTTTGGCACGATGCGATGCACGCCGGCGATGCACCGCTCACTTCCAGACGCATCGAAATTGGCCGATCGATTCCTCCGTCCGATTGCAGTTTCAGTTTTCTCCGCGCTGGCGTTCCTCCTTATTGCGACTCCGTCCCGAGCTCAAATTTCGCCTGGTCCCCTCGCTAAAGCACACCAGTCTCTTTCCGGCGTCTTGAGCTGTACGAAATGCCACGATCTCGGCGCCGGCGGGGCGAAGTTCAAATGTCTGGATTGCCACACCGAAATACGCGATCGACTGACCCAAAATCGCGGTATGCACGCGGTGTGGGTGGGTGCAAAAGGAACGAGCAAAGATTGCGTGCAGTGCCACTCGGACCACAACGGCGCAGATTTTCCGTTAATTCGCTGGCAGCCGAGCCGCGAGGCCATGGATCACAAACAGACGGGATTTCCGCTGACCGGCGCACACGCAGGATTGAAATGCGAACAGTGCCACAAGGCGCGAGACATCCCTGCCGCAGCACGCGCGCAAATGCAGGCAAAAGATTTGAACCACACCTACCTTGGCCTCACCAGCACTTGTTCCGGCTGCCATGAGGATGAGCATCGGGGTCAACTTGGCTCGAACTGCGCCAAATGTCACAGCACGAACGCGTGGAAACCAGCCTCCGGTTTCAATCACGCCACAGCGAAATTCCAGCTGAGCGGCGCGCACGCAATGGTGGCCTGCGCGAAGTGCCACACACCCATCGCGGATGCCAAGCCTTACGTAAAATATACTGGCATTGCGTTCACGACTTGCACCGGTTGCCACGCGGATCCACATAAGGGCAGCTTCAATGGAACGTGCCAGTCATGCCACGGCACCTCGAGTTGGACGCGGGTCGCGCAACTTGAAGGCTTTGATCACGCCAAGACTGCGTTCCCTCTTGTTGGAAAGCACGCCAGCGTCGGATGCAGCGAATGCCACACGCGCGGCGATTTCAAAACGCCGGTAGCACATGCGTCATGCAGCGATTGCCACGCCGATTACCACCATGGCCAATTCCTGGCACGCGCCGGAGCGGGTGACTGTGCCGCGTGTCACACCCAGGACGGGTTCAAGCCCTCGACGTTTGGATTGAGAGAGCATGCCGCGACCAGCTATCCGCTCGAGGGACGCCATGCGGCAGTCCAATGCGACGGCTGCCATATCCCCAAAGGCAAAGACACGCTGTTTCAGATCGCGAATACACAGTGCAGCAGTTGCCACCAGGATATTCACCGCGGGCAATTCGCTCGGGCGCCTTTCGAAAACCGGTGCGAACAGTGCCATAGCGTAGCCGAGTTCCGGCCCGCGCATTTCACGCTAACGCGTCACCAGCAAACCGCGTTCCCGCTGACCGGCGCTCATCTCGCCGTGCCGTGCGTGCAATGTCATCAGGAGCAGCCCTCCGGCTCGGTCACGCCGGTAAAGTTCCGCTTTGAAGATCGTTCCTGTACGGCATGTCATAACGATCCCCATTCAGGACAATTTCAGCAGCAGATGGCAACAAAGCGCGCGAATGGTTCTGCCTTCGGATGCGAGGCCTGCCACACGACGGTTCAGTGGAAAGAATTGCGAGGTTTCGATCACGCGCGGACGAGGTTTCCTTTGCTCGGCGCACATCGGACGGTGGCCTGCGGCGATTGCCATCGCCGGCCCGCACTGGAGACAAGTTTGCAGCATGTGGACTTCGGAGCCGCGCCCAGGCAGTGCTCGGGGTGCCACAGTGATCCGCATGGAGGGCAGTTTGCGGCGCGCCGCGACGTCACAGAATGCTCAAGTTGCCACAACGTGAACCGCTGGCAGCCAGCGGCCTTTGACCACAACACACGCACTGCCTTCTCGCTTCAAGGCGCACACCAAAATGTTCGTTGCGCCGAGTGCCATATGCTGACGCGGGTCGTAGCTGGCAGAAATGTGCTGTTCTACAAGCCTACGACAACGAAATGCGCGGATTGCCACGGCAACGCCGGGACGCGAACGCGGTAGGAGGCGGTAACGGCTTAGCTAGTAAACACTTGCAGCCATAGTCTGGGTTTGGGCAGCCGTACGTTATTGCCCATCCGTACAGTTGTTGCTTCGAACTGGCGCCGATAGACTCGACTGACGTCTTGTACAAATTTGAATCAGGTCCTGCAGCACAGGATTCTGTAGCAAGTACTGCTCATGCTCAAGCGAATGGTGCTGTCGCTGGTTGTCGCGCTCTCGTTCGTGCTCCTGGCCTGGGCTTCAGCCCAGGGACAAGACCGTCGTGCGTCCGATTCTCAGACGCGCAGCCCGCACGGACCGCTCGCCATCCCCTGCGAAAACTGCCACACGCAAACGAGCTGGAAGCCAATCCGGGCCGTCCCTGAATTTGACCACAACAAGACGCGTTATCCGCTTCGCGGCGTGCATGTGCGGGTGGATTGCGTCCAGTGCCACACCAAGCTTGTTTTTAGCAACGTAAGCACACAATGTTCCGACTGTCACGCCGACATTCATCGTCGCCAATTCGGCTCGAATTGCGAGGAATGCCATAGCGTCATCGGATGGAATGTCTCGTTTCAGGCGGTGCGTGCCCATGAAAACCGTTTCCCGCTGATCGGCGCGCACGCGGCTGTGGATTGCATCGCTTGTCACAAGAGCGGGGCGGCCGCGCAGTTCGCTGGCCTATCGACGCAGTGCTATTCCTGTCACGCGCGCGATTTCCAGAGTGCCGCGAACCCAAATCACGTCACCGGCGGGTTTTCCACGAATTGCCAGGCCTGCCACGGAGTGAATACCTGGTTTCAAGCAAACTTCAATCACAGCGCGACGGGATTTCCTTTGACGGGCGCTCACGTTACGGCGCCCTGCGCTTCCTGTCACGTGAACAACAATTTCACGCTCACGACCACCACGTGCATCGGCTGTCACCAATCTGATTTCCAGGGAACAACCAACCCGAGTCACGCCGCGGCAGGCTTTCCGACCGACTGCACCGTCTGCCATTCGACCGCTTCATGGCTGACGGTTACATTCAACCACGCAACAACGGGATGGCCGCTCACCGGCACGCACACCACCGTGGCCTGCACCACGTGCCACGTGAACAACAATTACAACCTGACCAGCACGGCTTGCGTTACTTGCCATCAAACCGACTACAACAACGCCACCACGCCCGTGAACCATATCCAACTCGGGTTTCCGACCACATGCGACGTGTGCCACAACACAGTCGTCTGGACACAAGGCACGTTCAACCACAACAACACGCCATTCCCGCTAACCGGCGCGCACACGACCGTTCTCTGCGCAAGCTGCCACGTAAACAACAACTACACAAGCCTTCCGACCGATTGCTACAGCTGTCACACCGCTGATTATCAAGGCACGAATAACCCAAACCATGCGGCCGCCGGTTTTCCTACGAGTTGCCAAAGCTGCCACACAACTACGGCATGGACGGGAGCGACGTTTAACCACACTTACTTCCCGACCAATCACGGCAACGCACAAGGCGTCTGCTCAACCTGCCACACGAATTCGAGCAACTATGCCGTGTTTCAATGCACGGGGTGCCACGGAAACAATAACCCAGCCAACTTCTCGCACCCGAATGTGGGCGGATACGTATACAACAGCATTAATTGCTATTCATGCCATCCGACGGGGAGTGGGGGATAGTCAGAGCGGCCATTTATGGCGCACATGCCTCCCGATCAGAGATGAAATTCGCTGTCTTTGTTATCGCGTCAGTCCTTATTGCATCAGTCGCGGCGCTGGCGTCTGCCCAGGAACCAAAGGTGAGTTCTGCTGCTCGGCTCGAGTCGATGAGCGCGGAGGTCGCGGACGGCGAAGTGCGCATTAACGTAACGACGTCCGCAGCGTTGGGATTCGCAGGCTCCGTCACGCTTGCGGATCACAAACTGATCTGGGACCTGCCCGGGCTCGTGTGTGAGCGAGGCGCCAGGCCTACGGTCGTGAACCGTAACGGCATGAAAGACGCAGCCGCGTCAATGGCCCGGCAAAATCCTCCACTAACTCGAATCACGATCAGGGTGGATCGCCCCGGCGCCTACGCTCTATCGATTGATGGGGTGCGGATCACACTTTTCGTTCACAGCATGTCGGCTATTTCTTCGACGCAGCGCAGCGGGCCCATTCCAACCGCACGCGGTGGCGCAATCGACCGCATCTTTCGAAGAGGGACGAAAGCACCGGCATTTGATTCGGCTCGTAATCGAGACCGGAGTTCTACACAAAGCGCCGCAAATTCCGAAAACCTGCCTCCGCTCGAATTGCCCGACGCGGGAACGATGCCAACAGCGGCGCAAGCACCTGGGTCCGAGTCCAATCTAGCTCCAGCTGCTCAACTGCAGGATGCAGCACGCGCTGCCAGTGATACATCCGCGCGCGAAGCAAATGCGGCTGACAATACTGGCGGCGGTCACGCTGACAGGATGGGGACGAGCGAAACGTTATTCCCAGTAGATTCAGCACGAAAACCGATGCCTGACTCTGCCACTGCTGCGGCTCGCGTTGCGGCTGTTCCTGACTCCGCCATCACTCCGCTCCTCGCGCAACCCGGCACGGCTCAGCCGGTGACCGGCGAAACAACGTCAATTGCAGCAGGCGTGAAGCCTGGCCCGGCCGTCCCGAATGCCGAGCTTCGCACTGTCTTCCACGTGAAGTTTGTCCAACAGGATGTCGCCTACGTCGATGCTGGACGAAACGCGGGGCTTACCGAGGGCATGAAGCTGTTGGTTACGGGTACGGATTCAGGCGAGCCATCGCCCGCGAATCTGACGGCGGGACCGGTCGTCGCTGAACTGACGGTGGTCGGGATCGCGGACACGTCAGCAGTCGCGGAGATCCATCCGGTTACACGGAATGTCGTGGTGGGTGACCCTGCGTTTCTTTCCGACGCTGACGTACAGGCGCTCGTACAGCAGCATTCGCTCAGCTCTACGCGGAGCTATCCCGCCGTGATCAGCTTTACTGATGACGATGACGCTCTAGACGCAGAGACGCGCGCAGTTGACGTTCCGCGGCCACCGTTGCCCTCGGTGAACCGCATGCAAGGACGGCTCGGATTCGATTACTTCGGCACCCATAGTCTGGATGCCTCACAGGCCAACGGCAGAGACCTGGGTGTCGTCCTTCGAGCCGATTTCACACGCATTGGCGGCACCTACTGGAATTTCCTGGGATACTACCGGGGCACGATCGATTCGACGTCTGCCCAGGCACAGACGACGCTGCAGCAGGTTCTCAACCGCACTTATCATCTCGCCCTTACTTACGACAATCCCACGGGAGGTTGGGTCGCCGGATTCGGACGGCTCTACCTGCCCTGGGCGAGCAGTCTGGACACAATCGATGGGGGCTACTTGGGCCGTCGCATTCATTCCGGGGTGATCACGGGCGTGTTCGCAGGTTCCACGCCCGATCCTACGTCGTGGAACTACAATCCAAACCGGGAGATTGGCGGCGCTTTTGCTAATTTCAGCGGCGGTAGTTTTGACCACTTCCATTATTCAAGCACCACTGGAGCAGGAATCAGCCTGCTGAGTTGGGCAACTGACCGTCCTTTTGTTTTCTTCGAAAATCTCCTCTCGTACAAACATAGCTTGTCCGTTTACAGCGCTGTACAGGCGGACAGCCCGGCGGGTACTCCCGCCGCCGCTGCTCCGGGACCGGGCCTCGGCAGCAGTTTTTTCACCCTGCGGTGGAGTCTTTTAAAGCGCGTGCAGTTCGATTTCAATCATACTTATTTTCGGGATATTCCCACGTTCGATCCCACTCTGGTGGGAACCGGGCTGCTTGATAAGTATCTCTTTCAAGGGTTCAGCGGCGGAATAAGGCTCGACGTCGTGAAGCAAATCGCCGTTTATGCGGAACTCGGACGCAGCAATCGGACCGGCGACAGCAGCAACTCGCTGAACAGGATGTATGGCCTTACGTTTGGGCGCATTCCCTGGGTCGATCTTCGCGCCGACGTTCACTACTCCCAATTCAACAGCTCATTTGGGTCGGGCTCCTATCGCACCGCCAGTCTTTCGCGAAGCATAAGCGACCGGCTGCGTCTGGAACTCTTGGGTGGTGATCAGGCATTCGTCTCGACGCTGGCGGGAAACCAGACGGCGAAATTCGTTACCGCCACAATCGAAAATGACCTCGGTTCGTTTCTTTTCACGCAAGCGGGTTTCACTGTCTATCGTGGTCAGCAACAGGACTACAACCAGTGGATGTTGATGCTGGGCTACCGCTTTGATTCGAAATGGAAACGCAAATGAAGGCGAGCCAACTTTGCGCTGCACTACGCCGGCGAGGGCGCGAACTGCTTGCCACGATCATCTGCGTCCTTGTGCTCTGCACCGCCGCCTCTGCTGAGAGAAAACCGCTGCAAACGATTTTGGACCTGGCCGCCGCCAACGTAACCGCTTTCCTCGACACCATCTCCGATGTGAATTGCACCGAGCACGTGACACAGGAAAAGATCGGCGACAACGGCAAGACCATGGAGAAACGCGAATCGGACTTCGACTACATCGTGTTGCTTTCCAATGCCGGCGGTGAATTGACCTTATCGGAGTCACGCGTAGCGGCGGATTCCAATAAAGAGCACAAAGAAAAGTCGCCGCTGTTGGTGAGCAACGGCTTCTCCATGTTGCTTCTCATCTTTCATCCGTACTATTCGGCGGGGTTCCAATTCAGTTTTGAGCCCGGCCAAAACGATCCCATCGGAGAAGTGACTCAAATTCATTTTCAGCATATCCCCGGAACGCGCTCGCCAGCCGCGCTTGCGCTGCGCGGACGCGAGTACCCATTGGATATTTCCGGCACGGCATGGATCGACACCCGTACCGGTGTAATCGACAAGATCACGGTCCGGATTGGAAACGAAATGGAAGACATCGGACTGCACGCGTTGCTCGGGGAAATTGAATATGCGCCGGTTTCGTTTCAAACAGCCCCCGGGACATATTGGCTACCGGCACACGCAACCGTGGAGGTTCAATCGCGGCACCAGCACTGGCGCAATACTCACGTGTTTTCGGCATATAAGCGCTTTTCAGTAAAAACGAAGGAGCAGGTGTCACAACCATGAGCATCAATCTGACTCTGCCTACGACGGCAACTTCGTTAGCCGATCCGCATCGCATGCATCGTTTTCGGGTGCGGCTTTTATATGTGATTGCGGCGGTTGGAACAGTTACGCTCCTTGTATATGGATTCACTTATTACTGGTCTTCCCCTGAGCAGCGCGCTCTTTCGGCCAGACATGCATATCTGAAACCAAGTGGAGTCATCGGCTTACGATTGGGCATGTTAGGGTTTCTGCTTTTCTTGCTTATTTTTCTTTATCCATTAAGGAAAAGATGGGCCTGGCTGGGGCGACAGGGGAGTTCCCGGCGCTGGCTTGATTTCCATGTATTCCTCGGTTTATTCGCGCCGGTGGTTATCACATTTCATTCTTCTTTCAAGTTCAGCGGTATCGCCGGGGTGGCTTACTGGATCATGGTGATAGTGGCGCTGAGCGGAGTGGTCGGAAGGTACATCTATGCCCAAATTCCGCGAAGCCTTAACTCTGCTGAACTATCCCTGCAGGAAGCCCAGGAACAGAGCCAGCGACTCGCGGCGCAGTTGAAGAATACGGGAATCCTCTCGTCACGGGACATCGATTCATTGCTCCGGCTGCCTGAAATTCGGCGGGTGCAGTCGATTTCGCTCATCGGCGTGCTCGGGCAGATGATGGTCTTTGACCTCGCGTTTCCATTTCGCATCTGGCGGCTTCGCCAAAAGATGCTATGGTCTCAGCGCAGGTGGTGGTCGCTGATAGGATTGAGCCGCGGTCAAAACGCGGTGCTGGAGCGGGCCATCTCCATGGCGCGCGAGCAAGCGCTGCTTACGAAGAAGATTCTCTTTCTGTCGAAATCACACCGCATGTTGCACCTTTGGCATATCATACATCGGCCGTTCAGTTATTCTTTTGCGGTGCTGGCGTCTATTCACGTAATCCTTATGCTTATGCTGGGCTACTACTGAGGCGTGAAGATGAAAAGAGTCGTCCTACTTGGCGTTTGTGCGAGCTTTCTTCTTGCCTGTGGCAACAGGGGTCCAACTGCGGGATCGCCGAGCCAAACACCTGAGGATGCCATCCGTAGGGCCATTCAGGCCCATTTGGCACACAAGGGAAATCTGAACCTGCAGGCTTTTGATACGGACGTAAAGCAGGTGACGATCCAGGGCGATCACGCCCAAGCCGACGTCGAATTCCGGGTAAAAGGCGGGCCTGGCGCCATGCAGTTGAGTTACGCGCTCGAAAAACAACAAGGCGCATGGGCGGTAATCGATAGCGATCCTGTGGGCAGCAACTTCTCCCATCCTGAACTGGGCCCGGGGCAGACTTCTCAGACTGGGCCGACTACAGGAACTCACACGCTGGCCGATACGCTCAGGAGCTTTCAGACGGGCCCTGGCACTACTCAGTCCCTTCCGCCTGGTCACCCGCCGGTAGCAATTCGCAACGGAGTTGGCGCCGCGCCAGTCGACCCGCATTAAGCCGGCGAGTTCAGAATCCGGAGCGTGCCTCTCCGATCCTCGTTCGAATCCCTTTCGCTTGCGTATAAGCGTGTCGGTACATTATTGACATAGGCTGAAAATGGATATTAAGTAGCGGCCGCTGGGAGGTGGTAGATGTCTTGCAGTCCCTTGCGATTGCTGGTTGTGATTACCGGATGCGTGATGTTTTCCGGGATGCTGTTCGCGCATCACGGTGGTGCGGAATACGACAGCAAGCATCCCGTAACGCTACATGGCACGGTAGTGGAGTTGAGATTTATAAATCCGCATGCCCTTCTTTTGTTTAATGTAAAAGACGACGCGGGGAAACTAACTGAGTGGACGGCCGAGTTGCAGAGCCCAAATTTACTGTCTCGCAGGGGCTGGAGCAGAAGCACCGTTAAGCCAGGAGACCAGATCGTGGTGATGGGACACGCAGTTAAGAACGGCGCCGCGGCGATGTCTGCTTCAAAAATAACGTTCGAAGACGGCCGCGAAACACCCAACATGGGCTTGCCGCCGGATTCACCGAATTAGAAAATCATGAAATTAACACAGACAGAGAAGTGGCTTGCGATTGGGCTTATGGTCTTGCCCGGCTTGCTGGCATTGCCTCCCTGCACCCGGGCGCAATCGCCGGGACCGGCGGCGGCACAGCTAAAAATGGGCGCGGACTTGTCGGGCGTTTACTACCCTTCTACGGCGAGAGATACATTGGGGGCGGCGACGCCAGACAATCCTGGCCAGCAATTTGTATGGCTGGATGATTCGGGAAAACCCATTCCGTTTCCAAAAAATCTGTTAACGGAGTGGGGAAAAGAAAGATTGGCAAGAAATCACCCGAGCGGCGAAAATGCGGCCGGGCAAACCACCACCGCGTACGATTCGGACGATCCCGATTTTGCGTGTTTTCCTGCAGGGGTACCAAGGGTTTACCTATTCCTATATCCAATGCAGATTCTAAACACCAAAGACGGAGTAATGATGGTGTTTGAATACGGGCATAATATTCGCCAGATCTTCACTGACGGCCGCGGACACGCTCAGGATCAAGAGCCGACCTGGATGGGCGACTCGATCGGGCACTGGGAAGGCGATACCCTCGTCGTGGAGACCACGAACCAAAACGACAGGACCTGGCTTGGGTATGGAGGGCAGCCGCACTCGGATCAACTCAAAGTCGAGGAGCGCATGCGGAAAACGGATGCGGGGACGCTTTTGATTGACATAACGTTAATTGATCCCAAAGCTTATACCGCACCATTGCACACCCGGAAGAAGTACATTCTGAAACCCTCGTGGAATCTCAAGGAATATGTTTGCGAAGACAACATGATCAACTTCCGCCCCTTCGAAAAGCAGACTTCTACCCAGTCGAAGTAGGCGCGCATCAGAAAGCCTTTGCCATGGAGGCAGGCGATTTCTCCCCCGGAAATGGCGACCGCGGCTGAGTTTTTATGGCTCAATCAGATCAGTTTTAGGATGCTCGGGCAAAATTAGGGGCTTGCGGGGAGCCTGATCGAAATCAAAATCCCGCGCTAAGTCACCCAATACGGGCGAATTCTCGCGTACGTCGGGTCGTGGATCAGGCCTTCCGTCGGTTTTCGGATCAATGCGCTGCCCATTGAGGAAATCGTCTTCGATGAACTTGACAAAGGCGTCGAAGCTTAGCGTCTGATGATCGATAAAGCCTCTCTTGGCGTAAGGTGAGATGACCATGCTGGGGACACGCAAGCCATAGCCATTCTGATCAACCGTTGGAGGCACGACGTGATCATAAAAACCGCCCCAATCGTCCCAAGCCAGGAAGATGGCACAATCTTTCCAATTCGGCCCGTTCATTACCGTATTTATGAGGTGAGTGACGAAAGTTTGACCTGCACTCACCAGAGCCGGAGCATGCTCGCTAACATCTCCGGACGGAGCAATCCATGAGACCTGCGGTAACGTGCCATGTTCCGCCTCAAGAAGAAAGTTGTCCAACGTCTGCACATTCTCGATTTCACCATCGTTTTTTACCGTGTCAAAATATGGCAGCGGGTTCCAGATACCGGGTGTCTTGGCATTTTGTCTGACTGGCAGACAATTCGTCTCTTCATCGTCTTCACAATCCGGCTCGGTTCCCTCGAGGACATAGTAGCCCCAGCTGACACCGTTCTGATGAAGTAGATAAGTAAGGTCGGTCCACGCATAGATCGGGGCGGGTGTTGTCCGGCCAAAACTCGGAGGCAGAATCGGATTGATCAATTCGTTTTTACAGCTCCCAGGATCGTCGTGTTTCGTGCATATCGCGGACCATTCGGATACTTGGAAAAGATGCTCAGGGAGACTCCAGGAGGCGATCGGCTCGAACATGCGGTCATGCAGCACGAAATCGCGCGCATAGGCCCAATAGTTCGGGATATCTTTGCCGTTGTGATAGCCCATGGCCGCACTCGATTTCGCCTGGACGACAAAACCGTCCATCCTTCCGCCATCGATATCAGCTACAGCATCAACGGCGCCATGTGGGTAATCACCATTTCTGTCGTTTCGATCATGATAGGGCTTGGCGCAGTCGCGGTTTACTGGATCAGGCACGCAGACATCAAACTTGCCGCTCTCCCTCGGAATGCCATCAACTCCCGGGAACGTACCGAAATAACTATCGAACGAGCGATTCTCCTGCATGATGATTATCACGTGCTTGATCTTGTGAATGCCCGGCAGGCTGCTCTCATGTGTTTCGTGGTGTTCGTCCCGGCCATTCGCATGATCTAAATCGGTTCCCGCGGATACTGACGCCAGGAGCAGAGCGGCGCCCATGCTCAACAACAGTTTCAGAGTCTTCCTTGCTTCGATATGGCGAACACATGCGTGCCGCATTATCCCCCCGTGTTGACATTAACGTTCAATACGCATTCCTGTTAATCAAGCCTGAGATAACGGTCATCGCGATAATTCGCAGGTCAAAGCCCAGGCTCCAATTTTGCAGATATTGGAGATCCTGCTCGACGCGCGCCGGGATGGGGGTATCACTGCCGCGAAATCCGGTGATTTGCGCCAACCCGGTAATGCCGCACTTCATGTTGTGACGAGCCATATAGGTGGGGATTTCCCTACGAAACTTCTGGGCAAAAAATGTTAGTTCTGGCCGTGGGCCTACGACACTCATGTCGCCCTTAAGTACATTGAAAAACTGCGGAAACTCATCGAGGCTGGTCCTCCGTAAGAACCGACCGATCGGAGTAACCCGCGGATCATCGCGCGAGGTGTGTTGGGTATTACTGCTGTTCGCATCTTGCACGTACATCGTGCGGAACTTGAGCATCTTGAACCGCTGACCATTCAACCCGAGACGCTCTTGAGAGAAGAGAACCGGCCCATCCGAGGTGGCTTTGATCAGTAGCGCGACTAAGGCCAGCACGGGTGCGGCAAGTATCAATGCAGCCAACGAGAAGACAACATCGAAGATACGCTTGCCGACAATGTAGCTCACCGTATCCACCGGATAAGGCCTTATGTCGAGCAACGGCAATCCATGGAAATTGAAGATTCGTTCCGGAACGAAAACGCCCTCGTCCATATCCAGAGCTACTCGGACGGGTACGCAGAGCCGCCTGAGCGGTTGCAGCAGTTGCTGAAGTTCCCCCAGCCGGCTCGGCGGCAGCGCGACGAGAACTTCCTGGCAGCGGTACTGATCGACGACTTCCTCAATGCGGCCGTAATCGAACGCCGGCCATCTGCTCTCGCCCTTGCCCGTTTCCATCGGAATGACACACTCCACTTTCACGGGCACCATTGCCGACGCTTCCAGACGCGCCGCTAAACGCGTTTCATATCCTTCCACCCCTACAATCGCCAGTCGCAACGGCACCCGGAATGGTCCGCGCCGCGAACGCAAAACTGCCCGAAACGCGTGCAGGGTCAACAGGCTAAGCGCAAACGTCAGCGCGCCCCCGGTTACCGCGAATACCCGCGAAAACGCGGTTTGCCGGTAGAAGAAGAACAAGGCGAATGCAATTGTCATCGTGTAAAAGACGGCCCTGGCTACGGCCCAAACCCCGGTATGGAACCCCATGATCGTTTCCGCGCGATGCAGCCTGCATCGTTCGACGATGACTGCCCACACCGAACTGACAACCACCACCCATAGCACGTACGAAGAACCGTCTGTTGTTGTGGGGGGGAAATAGCCGGTCGCAAAACGCAGGTATTTGGCGGTCGTGAACGCCACGGGAGGAATCACGAAATACGTGACGGACAGGCAAAATTCCAGAAGATTAAGCGTTCGTCTTGTTGGCAATTCGCGTTTCCAAATGCCTGGAAACTGGTGCTTGACGCAGAACTTCGAAGCAGGCATCGCGCACGCGCTCATACGGAATGCATTTCATGCATTCCGGCGGTCGCGACGGATACTCCCAGCCGAGGTTCAAATATCCGCAGCCCTGAGCGGGCGAATCGATGACCGTCGCTCGCTTGCATATGGGGCCCCATCGCTTCGACGACGTCGGTCCGTGGAGCGCCACAAGTGGCGTCCCCAGGGCCGCAGCCAGGTGCATCACTCCGGTATTCACACTGACGACGAGGCGCGCGCCCAAGAGGGTCACCGCCGTCTCGCGGAGGCTCGCGCCCGCTGCGCTCCGGGTCTGGGCTTGTGTCTCCTGCGAAAGCTGCGCGATCAGGCCATCGTTGCCTTCGCGATCCTCAGGTGCGCCCGTGAGTACCACGTTCATCCCCACGCGCGCGAGCTCTTCGATCAGCCGAACCCATTTCTCCGAAGGCCATTGCTTCAGTTCTTTTCGTTTTCCTCCCGGCCACGGGTGAAAGACGGCGTACTCCCGGAGCGCTTCTTGCGATTGCGCGGCCGCCACGGGCACGCGTGGGGCGTTCTGGCAGTTCACTCCCAGCGCGCGCGCCAGCCGCCGGTAATTTTCAAGCTCGTGAACACACGAGGAGTGATCGACCACGAGATCGTAGCCGTAATGCCTGTGCTGGCCTGCCGTCCGAAATCCGATCGTGAATGCCGACTTGGAAAGAAGAATCAGCAGTGCTTCCAGGCGCGCCCAGCTTCCAAAATCGATCATCACATCCACCGCAGCCGATCGAACCGCTCTCACACCGGCGACTACGTCGCGAATCGGCACTTTCACTACGCGGTCCACGCCCTCAAGAAGGCATGCCATCTCGTAATTGCCGGGCCCGGCGAAGAAGATCAGCTGTGTCCTCGGGAACGCCATTCGCAAATCCGCGATAATCGCGCTTATCAATACGGTATCGCCGATGGCAACGCTCCTGAGCAGGCCGATCGTTGCGATCTTCGAGGGAAATGGCCTCTTGTGCCGCAATCGGCCAAGCGCGATCAGCGGGATTCCAGCGTAGCGGTCCAGGAAGTGCAACGCGCGATTACCGCGTTCCTTGAACATCTGTGCTTTCAGCTAGATCTGGAAGGGGATCGACTTGCGGCTTTCAACCGTCTTGCGTTCTGCAAGCACAAATTCAGCAAATCCCAGCAAATCCCAGAACAACCCGCCCGTCCTTTTCGTCTTTCTCACATACCGCAAATAGGCGTAACCCAACGGAGCCAGCAAGGCTCGATCCCAGCAGCGTCGCGTCCCCGCACGCTGGACCTTGCACCCCGCCGCGAGCAGTGTGTTCGCCACTTCTTTAATGTCGTAAAGCCTCACGTGCGTGTTGTCATCGCAAAAATTAAGTGTCCCTTCCATGCTCGGCAGAGAGAGAGACCGCACGGCCGGAAACTCCACATAAATCTGCCCGCCCACTTTCAGTTTCGATCCGGCCAGCTTCGCCAACACATCAAGACCGTTCCTCAAATGCTCCAGGACGTGGGCAATCAGAATGACGTCGAAATATTCATCCGGTACTTCCGATAGCGACGAATTCTCCAGATCGAGCTGATAGAATGCGTCCATCGCCCGCAAATCAGCCTCATCGTTGTTGTAATTCGTGACGTCGATTCCGAAGTACTGAACGTGAGGGAAATACTTTTTCGTTCGCGTCGGAGAGTGATTGCCGCACCCAACATCCAAAAGCCTGAATTCCCTGCCCCGCAAGCGCGGATAAAACGGCCGCAATCTTGGCCAGACAAATGTATTAGCGATCGTTCTCATTTACCCTAAGCGAGAACCCTCAGATCGCTCCGCGAGGACGCCGGCGCCACGGTCTTCAGTGTTTCCTGAACGGCCTGCATCACCTGCTCCACAGAAATCAATCGCAGGCAGTACGGCTCCTCCCAAACACAACGGTCATTACAAGGGCGGCAGGGCACATCCCGGCGGATCACAATGCGATTTCGATCTCCCACTGCCCGAAACCACTCCGGATAACCGGAGCCAAAAATCGCTATGCTCGGAACTCCCACTGCTGCCGCCAGGTGCATCGGACCGCTTTCATTGCAAAGCACAAAGTGGCACTGACTGAGTACAGACAGAAACTGGCGCAGCGGAAATCGTGCCGGAACGATATTCCTTTCAACGGGCGAATTCTCGGCATTTTGGGTCTCGCTAAACCAGATGACTTTTGCGCCAAACGCGCCCGCCAAGCGCCTCGCTACGTCCGCAAATCGCTCGGCGCTCCACTGCCTGGTCGGCACTCTCGACCCTGGATGTACTCCCACGACCAAGTCGCCGGAATCAATCCCGTTTGCACGAAAAAAAGCTGCGGCAAAATCTCTGTCCTGAGCGGACAGTTCGAACCACCAGCCATCCCGCACCGTTCTCACTCCGAGGTATTCCAGTAGTTGCAGAGAGAGTTCCGATTGGTGAGGGCGTTCCATGTCGGGTGCAACGATGTCGGTCAAAAACTCCGCGCCTCCCGCATACCCATAACCAACCCGCCGGCGAGCGCCGGAAAGCCAAAGAGTTAAGTTTGCGCGGATATCGCTTCGGCCGCCCGCAAACGCCAGATCAAACCGTTGGGCCCGAAGCCGTCGAACGCGCCAGACAAACTTCGGCCAGCGAAGGGAGAAGGGGTTGTGTTTTCGCCAAGGCGAAACATCAACCCACGGAACAGAAATGGCTATCAAATTGTCGACTAGCCGCTCGTCTACCAGAAGTGTCTCGATACTTGCCTGGTCTATCGCTGCGTACGCGACTTTTTCTGCTCCGCCCATCCGGCAAAGCAAAGAAATCCTTGCGGCCGGGAACCGTTCGCGCAGGCTCTTCAGGGCCGGCATCAGCATCACGAGGTCTCCCAAGCTGCCCGGCTCGAACACTAAAATCCGCCGCACTTGGTCGAGGCCGGACGGAAGATCGCTGCGGAAAAGCCACACGAGAGGCTTAAAAAGGAGTTCGAGGAATCTTCCCGCCAGGCGCCGCTTCCACCCATACCTTTTAAATAAAGCCGCAGCCGCGGCTTCTGGCAAACTGTAAATCTGGCTCAGACCTGCGCCTCAACGCGTGCTCTTTTTTCTATGATCGTTTCGAGTCTCTCCGTTACTGCTCTCATTACTTCGTCCACCGAAATGAGACGCAAACAGTAGGGCGCCTCAAACCTACATTTCTGCCAACACGGCCGGCACCACATCCCTTTTCGAATGACAATGCGGTGTCCCGAACCCAGAGGCCCATACCAATCCGGAAGCTCGGGACCGAAGATCGCCACGGTGGAAACGCCCAGGGCGGCGGCCATATGCATAGGGCCGCTGTCATTGCACACGACCAACTGGCATCGAGACAGAACTGCGAGAAATCGCCCGAGCGGAAGGACCACCGGGATAATTCTGCCGTTATAGCTGCAAACTTCGGTACACACTTCGTTTGAAGCTTTCCTCGGCTCTGAAAACCAAATCACCTTCGCGTTAAATTCATGGACAATCTTCTTGGCCACTTCGCGAAATCTGTCCTCGCCCCATTCCTTGATCGCCGCCCCGGCCGCTGGATGAATTCCCACGATTAGGTCGTCTGTCAAAATGCCGTTACTGCACAACAACTCGGTCGCGAATTCCTCATCTTCCGGAGTTGCCGATAACGGCCGCCTTTCTGAAGGCTCACTGTGAATGCCCAGTGACTCCAGGAGTCGAAGAGAAAGCTCTGCGCGATGCACACGATCCAGATCTGGCTCAACAACGTCTGTTAGAAGGAATCCCCCACCAGAAAAACCATAGCCAACGCGCCTGCGCGCCCCTGCAAGGAACAAGATAAAATTGTGACGGATGTCTCCCACTCCCGACACGAAGCTCAAATCGAAATCCCGTTGCCGCAACCGAAATACTTGCCGAACGAAACTCGGCAATACCGAACAAAACGGAGTGCAAACTCTCCAACGCGGCAAGCCGGCGGCCCAGGGAATTTCGATGGCGATCAACTCGTTCACAAAGTTTTGAGCGGCCAGCAGATCCTCTAGACCCGGGCGGCCCAAAAGAGCTATGTGGGCATGGGGAAAACGGTTCCGCAGTTTCTGAAGAAAAGGACCCAGCAAAACCACGTCACCCAGGCGCCCCTGCTCGACAACGAGGATTTTGCGAACTTCATCTATTGGCCGGGCAGCACGCGTCTGAAGGAGCCATGGCAAAGGTCGCAGCAAAATCTCGAGCATCCGAATGAGAGAACGGTGGCACCGTCCGAACCTGGTGTGAACGGCTAATGCCGCCCGCGAACCCCGCCTGTCCAACTTAGCCTTCATCCGGTTGCACGCAGGAAAACATTCACCGATTGCGACGACGAGACTTGCTCCCCCCTTGCTTCACTGCTTGTTTGCAGACTGGTACTGGCTACGAGCAGGGCTAGCATCATCCACCAAGTAGTTGCCGCTTGCGGACTACTCACGATCACGTCGTCGATAAATCCGTGTACGAGCGAAGCCAGCAGTGCTCCCAATATCCCGAATCCCAGAGCCTTGTCGAGAAACGTGGACGCTAATTTAAACGCGACCCGCGCACGACCGACAGCAATAGCCACGAAAACAGAAAAAGTGGCGAAACCCACAAGACCCATTCCGGCTAAGAGATCGAGATAAAGATTATTGGCATACAGCACCTGCGGCGTGACCCATGACAAGCTCGGATCGGTAGCGTAACTCGCCAAGAAGTTGCCCCATCCGATTCCCATGATTGGCGAGCTCCTGAAAAGCTCCCACGCTGCGTTCCACATGAACAGCCGAGCCATCCCGTCGTAGGAAAACGCCTCTCCGAGGTGCGCTGGGTTAATTGCCTCCCTTTCCACGTACAATCCCAAGGCAACAATTAGAAGACCCAGCAGCAAGAAACATTTCATTCGCCAGCCGTCGGTGAAACAGAGAATCGCGAGAACCAACACGCAGCCAAAGGAAACCAGCCCTCCGATACTTTGGGTGCACACGAGTCCCATAAAACCGACTCCTACAGCCCATGCGCCGCGCGCTTTCCACTTACCTCGTCCTAGCGCAACACATGCCACCGCGAAAGGCAGGATAAGATTCAGGTAACCCGCCAGTGTGTTCGAGTAAGGGAAGAATGAAGGCGCCCGGCCGTTCCAATCGATGGTGAACTCGCTGGGAGGATTAAAGTAAAGCCAAGGAGACGTAAAGCCCCCAACCAGTTCCTGCCACACTGCAAAAACCGACACCACAATCGTGGATGCAAGCAGAACGAGGACGATTCGCCGTACCCGCGCGACCGAATTGACCCACAGGCAAATCAACAAGTAAAAGCCCAAGTAAGAAACTAACCGAGAAAGCTCACGAACGGATTCATGACTGAACCCGCCTCGCGGGAGGCTCGCGGACAGAACGGCGACAAATGCAAAGAGCAGCGCAGCGCGTGTCAATGACGTTTCGAGGATCTGCCGAAGATGAAGCGACCTGCGCCACAAACGTCCAATACAAAAGCCCGAGACCACCAGAATTCGCACCACGACCATCAGGTCGCGAACTGGCAAGTCGGCCTTTAAAACCCAATTCAAAGGGAGCAAAGCAATGATTAATAACAGAAACCACTCGCTCTGCATGGCAGACAAGGCGAGGATCGCGGCCGCTCCCAGCACAGCAACAAACCAGTGTGAGCTGACCGCCACAATTGCAACGGCTGCGGTCGTCACTCCGATTATCATAGGCAACCGCAGACTTACTGCTGCATCAGGCGAACTCGGTGCTACAAGCTCACGCATCATAAGAACTAAGCTGCAGCATCGCCTTGCTGTTCCCAAACGCCAGCGAACTTGTTTGCGAGCCCGCTCAAGAGGAGATACCCGATAAAAATCAGCAGGCAAGCCGAGCCGATCAGAAATGGAGAAACCCAACGGCCGCCCACTTCGACAACAGCGAGGAGAGTAAGGAATCCGGCAGTGCTCCTGACTGCGCCGATCGGCATCTCCATATTGCCCAGGGTGTGGCGTATCCAGTAGACGTTCTGAGCCAGTAGGACAGCCTCAGTGGCAATGGTAAGAATGGCTGCCGCCCGCCAGGAATAAAGGGGAATAAACACCACGTTCCCGACAAAATTTACCGCCAGGCAGACCAGCGAAGTCGTAACGAAAACGCGCTCCCGCCCAGATGCCAACAGCGCAAAATTCAATGCGCAATTGACGTACCGCAGAATCACGGCCCAGATCAAAATCTTAAGCGCAAGGGCGGACTCGACGTACTGAGGGCCAAGCACCAGCCCAACGACCGGGGTTGCAAACACCATAGTTGCCAGTACAACCACGAAGCCGACGCTCAACAGCAGACCCATCGCCTTCTTCAGGCGCGCCCGCTCTTCTTCACCCTGCGGATTTCTCGATAAGGTTGGCAGCAGGCTGTAAAGCACCGCATGAGGCAGAATTTGCGTCATGCTCACCGCGCGGTAAGCCACCGCATAGATTCCCGTGGAGTAGTCTCCGCTCAGTTTCGAAAGCAGCACCACGTCGAATCGGTCGTAAAGATTCACTACGAACGAATAGATGTTGAAGATTAAGCCCCGCTTCACAACCTGCCAGCCGCTCAGCCATGTTTGCTCCTGGGTCTTGAACCTCAGCAGGAAGGCCAGCCCCACAACTCCCGCTGCGGCCGCCGCAGCAAGCTCCGTCGCAACGGCCATGCTGAGCCCACCGTGCCGCAGGAACAAGATCACGGCTCCAGCCACCAGTCCTGTGCCAAGTGTTAGTTCAATTGCCAGAACACTGCAGAACCGGTGAACCCCGCGAAGCACGCCTTGCACGGCTTCGCTCAATGAACGCGGGAGCATCGTCATGGCCATCCATGCGGTCCCCGAAAGCACCGCATGTGGATAGCGCATGATCGAGAGGATTCCGATTTCGATGGCCGCAGCCGGAATAGCGATTGCCACTCGCAGCAACATGAGTTGCAACGCCAGCGCCCATGCCGCGCGTTCGCCCGTGGCCGCCTCTCGCGTCAAGTAATCGGCATAAGCAGCGCCCGAAGCTACCGCCAGGAACTCCACCATCGCGAAGATCAGCGCGTAGCTTCCAAATTCCACCGGGCCCATGGCCCGCGCGATCACCGCGACAAAAACCAGCCGCAACGACCACTTGCTCAACTGCGATGCCGTCAACAACACCGTGTCGGAGAACTGCGGAGTTTGCCCCGCCACATCGGGATGTGGTGTTTGCCGCAAAGTTGCTGCAGAGGCCACTGGACTAAAAACCGTGTACGGGTTCCACATCCACAGCATCAACATCCATTGCAACCGAGCGGTGGATCAGCTCAATCGAAATCACTAACCGAACTGCGCCTTTACGTCTCAGCAACACACCGTCGAGCCCCGCCAGCGGGCCGCGAACAACGCGTACTTGCCGGCCCGGAACGATATACGGGTGCGGCTCGGCCAGCGCTCCGGACCCAAGGCTTGCCCGTAATGAGTTGATCTCATCATCCGGGAGGACTGCCGGCGTGCTATCGAAACCCACGAACCGTGCCACCCCGGCAACCGTCTGAACCTGCAGCCGGTCCCGCAGTGCTATGTGCACAAAGACGTAACCTGGAAACAGCGGCAAATCCAAGGTCACGCGGCGGTCTTTCCAGCGGCGCACGGAGCAGTAGAGAGGCAGAAAATACTCGACGTCTCTTATGCGCAGCTGTTGCGCGACGCGCTTCTCATGATTCGCGCAGGTGTACGCCGCATACCAGCGCACCTCCGCATCCCGCGGCTGCAGTTGCTCTGCCGGCGAATACCCTCGTTGCGATCCCGGCTGGATTTGCGCCGTCATTCCACTCCTTGATTTCTCTGGTGCGAACTTCTCATTTACACTCGCCTTCGGTGTTACGCGCGATCTGGTTGGGCAAAGCTTCGCCCCGTCGCTTACATAGCGATTTCTTTATAACTAGTTGAGGTCGAAACCCTTAACTACAATTCAGAGACTTGTCGACCCCCGGTTCACAGGACACCTTGCCTCAAGCCGCTTAGCTTGAAGCAACTATTCCGCACTGGCTTGCTCGCCGGTTCCATTCTTTGCGTGGCTCCCATTCGAACCATCTTGCTTGCTATTGCCATGAGCGCCGTCCTGCGGGAACGGGTGGACACTCGCCCGCACGCTTGTGTACACCTCGACTGCGAATGCTTTCCTCGGATCGTCTGCGTCCAACTCATCCCAGCGCGTTTTTCCCAGTACCCAGGTGATCGCAAATGCCATTCCCAGCAGCGTTCCCAGCGCGACAACCACGGTGCGGGGCGGGAAGGTCTTCTTGGTCGGCACCATCGCTGCATCGAGCACCTTGACCGTGGGAATCTCTTTGGCTTCTTCCACTTTTGCCATCTCATATTGCTGCGTCAGGAGCTGGTAGACGGTCTCTTGAATCTTCGTCTGACGATACAGGTCGGCGTAGGTGACGCCGAGTAAAGGAAGCTTTCGGATCGAGGGATATAACAAGTTGTCGCTGTTCGCGCCGCCTGGCATGCCGGCGCCCGCAATCTCGTTCAATTTTTGGTTCAACTCGTTGACTTGTGCTTCAACGGTGCGGACGCGCACGTTGTTGTCAGAATAGATGGCCCGCAGCCCGCTTAGTTCAGACTGCGCGGCGATGACTTGCCCTTGCAACCCAGCTGCCGCTTCGACCATGGCTTTCCCTTGTTCGGGAATATCAATCGCCGTGTTCTTGCTGGCGAAATCGCTGAATTTTTCTGCCGCAGCATCGAGATCCGTTTTTACTTCGCGGAGCCGGCCTTCCAGAAAAATCCGTTCTCGCCGGGCAGACGAAGTGGTGACCTGGGCCACGATGAGATCCAATTCGTCTACATAAGCCCTGGCCATCGCTGCCGCGCGCCTGGCGTCATGATCAGTGACAGCGATTGTTACGATTCCGCTCTTGCGATCTTCGGAAATATCGGTGTGCTGGGCGAGGTCCTTTCTGGCGTCCTCAATTTTTGAGTCGTGGTAAACCTTTTTCAGGTTGAATTGATCTATCAACCCGTCTTGTAAGGTCTGACTCCCGAGAATTCCAACAAACAGCGCACCAGAACTCTTGACTCCAAGAAGGTCACCCGCAAGCCCGCCTAATCCATCCATGTTGGCGCGTCCGGCCATGGCGGCCATCATTCCCAACCCTGAAGCAGACGGCGACAAACTGTCCGGCGGCATGAGCCGAGTAGTCGACTGAAATCGCACTGGAATGACCAACGCGAGCACGGTACTGGCGAGAAACGCATAGATGACCACCCGAAAAAGGAAGCTTCGCGCATTCCACAACAGGCACAGACACGACAAGAAATCCAGCCGAACGCCGGTCATCTCGATTTGGCGACGTGCCTGGGAGCCGCCGGTTCCGTTTACCGCCGTCATCGTTCAGCTCACTTCCTTCTTTCGGGGATAAATCCGAGTTCCAGAATGGCTGTTACGTTCTTCTGTACCCCATTAAAGAGCACCGAATACCGAGAGATATGCTCGTATTGGAATTCACTGCGCACATAGAACCCGCTGTGCAAGTACATCGCGTTTTGCAGCGCATAATCCTGCCAAGCAGCTCCTCCGGGAACGAAATCAGAAGCCACAGTGTTGTGACGATAGATCACTTGCAAGGTGTTTTGAGGTGAAAACCAGTACGTAAGCCATGACTGAAGCGTGCGACCGTCTCGGCCGACGACATTGCCAATCAGATTGCCCTTGTTGGTGTTCCCGTCAGGATAATTCCCGTTGAAATAGTTGAATTTGCCGAGATTCAAAGTCGTGTGTGCGATTCCGCCTTGCTCGGTGGAAACTCCCTCGACATGCAGATCCAGTTTGGGGATTCCGGGGATGTGGGTGATGTAGAGCCCTGGATGCCAAGGATTTCTGGCTGGATTTTCGATCGGAAGGATGTCGTCTTCGGCGTAAGCGTCTCCATAAAGGACGATGTAGTTCCTCACTTTCGGAACATAAAATGTCCAATCCATCTCAGACTCGTTGTCACCCGGCACCGAATTGAGCCGCGGGCTGGCCATGCCGGCGAAGCTATGGATCAAATTCGCTGTCGTAAGCGGATTGCCACTACCCGCACCGCCAATCATGCTTCTCCGGGCGAATCCAACTTCGAGAAATGGGAAAAGCCTTACATTGATCTTTTGCCCCCATACAAATGGGTTGGGAACGTATGGATGTCCTTGGAGCCGCCCAAAAAAGTTGTCGATGCGCACAGGGCCGAGGCGCCTGAGAAAACCGGGCAGAACGAAGGGTTCAGGATTCACCAGCCGAATCATACTCACCGGCTCGATGTTGTTGCTCCACATCATCGAATCGGGCCCCGGCGCCCAGGAAAGGCTCTGCCGGCCAACAGCGAGTTGGAAATTGTGAATGTCTACGGCGGCATAAGCATCGAGCAGCTGCGGTTGATTTATTGTTGCAGCACCGCCAAGCGGCACTGCCGAAACCGGCACGGTGTCAACATTCGCGATCACGTTCCGAATATCAGCGGAATAAACAGGAGCCGCAGGCGCGTGCTGATACTCTGCACGGACATACATCGTGAGCGGCCCGGCAGAAGCATCGAACGAACCACCCGCCTGACCGTTTGTGCCGCGCTCGAATGGCCGCCCAAAGTCATAGGCGACCGTCTGCCCAAACCGATAGCTATCGGTGAGCGCCGGACCGCTGATGGATACAGCTCTGGCGTAAAGAGAATCGACGTTGGCGGTTACATTGTGTCCGCCACTAAGGAGATTGGTTTCGTATACAAATTCGCGCTGCAGTCGCGTAACAAGGCCAGCAGCTTCCGGATCAGGCTGATCCGCCGCTTGCAATGCTTCCGCGGCTTCTTCGGTAAGCCTCGCGCACTCCATTCGCGTCCATGGTTTCAGTCCCATCATTGCGTCACTGACATAACGAAGGGCAGCGAGTCGTTCGAACAATGGGTAAACCCAACTGTCCAGCGGAACAAATGGTGACCCCATATCCCGGCGGTCTCGCACCCCGCCACCATTTTCCGTCCCCGGAAGATCTGCAAGTGCTGAGCCGCCTACATCGGGATCATGATGTGTGCGATACATGTAACGGCCGACTAGCCATCCCATGGCACTCCCGACCAGGGCATCCGAGGGCGAATGCTCTTTGCCCAGCACCACTGATGCGCTCACCGCTGTGGCCAAGCCATAGACTAACGTCTGAGTGAGGAACCCAGGATACTCGTGCGCGATGGTGGTCGCGGCGGACCAAGCCGCCGCGGCGCGATTCGATGGAAAGGCGTCGCCGTGTTCGAAGAAATCCACTCGACCCTGATGCGCGGCAGGGCGTTCCCGGCCGAACGCGTATTGGAGACTCTGTGTTGTAACCAGGCTGGTGATTGCGGCTTCACCGGCGAGAATGCCAGTCTCTCTCTCGTGCTCGTCGTGCGAGATGTAGCTCCACACGTAAGCGCCGCCGGCGACTGCTGCGAACGCGGCCACCCCATCTGTGGAGAAACTGCCATAGCGGTTCAATTTTCGCGGCTCGCTCGAGAGGGAATGAACGAAAGAGCGGTCGGTGGCGATCGAGAGTGCGGTCGCAGCGGCAAGAGGGAAGAGCCACGTGCCATCATCCCAGTGCAGGTGAAAAGGGCTCGTCCATATGGTCTTCTGGTCGAGAGCGAAATTCCTCAACAATGAAACGCCAAACCGGCTCTGAGTAAATCCATTCCCGTACTGGAGATCCGTGTTACGTGCTGTGTCCGGCAAGAGTTGCCCTTCATTCCCAGCGGAGTCTTGTGCTCGCGGTGCCGTTGCACTCATCGCGAAAATGATCAGGCCGCAAAAAACATTTCTTCCGAGCTTATGCACTGCTCCCGACTCGTTTACTCAGAACTTAGCTGCGAGTATGGCTGATGTGGCCACAGACGAAGCTGTTGTGGCCGTTGCCATGAGCGTCTTCCATCTCTGGTTCTGGCCGGTTGCCTTCTCTGGCACCACGACCATGTCGCCGGGGCGTAATGCCGCACTTAGGGCACTGCCCGAGAACAACCCGTCGGTACCCTTTCCCACAATCGATCCGTCCGCGCGAACCACAAAGATGGAACCCCGATCGGCGAGTTGGGTAGGCCCACCCGCTTGCCCCAAATACCACTTTGCACTGCGGCCGGGCCGGTAAGTCACAGCTGTCTCGTTGTAAACCGCGCCGGATACAAGGACAAAGTTGGGTGCTTTCGGGATGACCAGCATGTCGCCGCTGCGAAGAACAACGTCGTTAGCGGTGCCTTCCCATTGCTTCAGATTTGGCGAGATGCGAATGACCATGCGCCCGCTGGGCGGATTCTGTTGCAGACGAGCCAGAGTAGTCTCAAGTTGCTGCATGCCATTCTGCTTGGTTGCTTTCTTATCGATATCGTCGCTCGGCAACGGGGCTAGCTCGGCTTCCTCACCCCGAATGCGCTGAACAAGGTCTTCGCGAGACTTCTGTTCCATCTGAAGAACATCCGGCCGCGTGAAGACTGCCCCATACACGTAGGCTTGAGGCGCGAATCCGCCCGCCCGTTTCAGTACAGAGCTGAGCCGTTCCCCGGGCTTTATTCCGTAATTCCCCGGGTGTTGGACTTCACCGAGGAAACTCACGGAAGCGCCGATATCGTTCCAGCCCGAGAGCTGGCGGATGGTCAGCACGTCGCCATCGTGAAGAGGAGGATCTTTGCTGCGATCGCTCGAAAAGGCTTCGAGTATGTTGATTTCGAAGTGCTCGCCCAATTTGCTTTCGCCAGCCTGGGGATCAAACCGAGTGAGATCCGCGGTCTTGGTATAAGCGCTGCGTTTGAATCCTCCTGCAAGCTGGATCAGGTCCGAGACCCGCAAGTTCACGGTCAGGGGGTATCTCCCGGGCTTCACCACTTCACCCGCGATTTCGATCGAGGGTGTATCCGCCCGGAATGTGTTTTGTTGAATCAGGACGCGGTCGCGCGGTTCTAACAAAATGTTGCTGGCCGAATCTCCTTCCAGCGCATCTTTTAAGCGCACACTCACCATCTTCAAAGAACTATCGGGCAAGATTCGGATGACCTGGGCTGACTTCATGTCGGCATCCGGAGTCACGCCGCCGGCCATCTCAACGGCGTCGCGAACGTGAACCTGCCCGGAGGTTTGGAAGGTACCCGGACGCCGCACCGCTCCGGTGACCGAGACGGCGGGCGCGTCTTCGAAATCGAACCGGCTGAAAATCCGCACAGTATCGAGAGGTTTAAGTTGTGGTGCGGCTGCAGGATTGGAAAGCGCCGCCGCAAGCTCAAAGCTTTCGACCGTTGGATTGTAATCGGGCGGATTCAGATGAATGATTTCGGCATACTTCGTGGAAGGCTGCGGCATCAAGTCGCTATACGACGAGATCAGATCGGTTAGCCTCATGCCGGGCTTGTAGGCGTAGCGGCCGGCCCGCAAGACGTGCCCCTGCAGATAGACGGCATTTTGATTAAAAGTGGCGATGGGGAAGATGTGAATTTCGTCGCGATCCTGAACCTGAAAAGCCTCAAGTTTGGACTGGATCTTATTCGAATCCGCCGTGTCCGAAATGTCGAGACTGAGCATGGTGCGCTTTTCATGCGCGTCGAGGCGCTGGACCTCAATGTGGCCTAATGCCGCGGCAGGAAGGATTCCACCCGCCAAATCGATCGCCTCGGCGAGAGTTGTCTCGCCACGCAACTCGTAAATCGAGGGGCGGCGCACCATTCCGTCCATCTGCACGAGCGCACCCACCGGAGGGACGAGCAAAGTGTCGCCTGGCTCCAGCCGCTTGAGGTCGGTTCGAATGCCACGGAGCAGCAAGTCATATAAATCCACCTGCTGGACCAGAGTATTGCCGCGATAGTGCCTGACAATCCGCATCGACCCGCCGGAAGTGGGTCCGCCCGCGGCAAGCAAGGCGTTCAAAGGCGTGGAGAGAGAACTTACATCATAAGGGCCGGGATGATTCACATCGCCGACGACATAAATGCGGACGGTGCGCAGCCGCGACAGCGAAACGTCAGCCGACACATCACGGAACTGAGTGCGCAACAGGCGCTGCACCGATTGCTGAACGTCGCCGAGGGTCTGACCATTGACGAGAACCGGCCCGATTTCCGGCAGAGCGATGCGGCCTTCATGATCGACCGTGCGGACAAGGCGCTGGGAAACGCCGCCCCAAAGATCGATGGTGAGACCGTCGCCGGGGCCGAGGACGTAATCGGCCGAAGCGGGAAAATCAATGGGCATTTGGTTGGCAGTCGAAGGCGGATTTTCGAACACCTGTTCGCCAAAGCGCTCGGGCGAAGTACGTGCAGTTCCGGTGTGTATGAGCATGTCGTACACAGAGGGAATATCTGAATACGGCGACCAGTGCCGATCCGTTCCCGGCGTAGTTGTCTCCAACAGGCCTTCCCATTCGGCGCCCCCTTGCTTTATCGCCGGGGTTTCCGGGGCAGCCGCGGCGGGAGAGGGTTGCGGCGGAGGGTCGGGATCGGGCAGCACAGTGCGGTCATAGGAGACCGGCAAAAGCGCCAAATTCGCATCAGGAGCTTGCATTCCCGCCACTGCGGCATCCTGAGCGGGACCGGCGCTGGTCCTAAGGAGCGAGCCATTGCCTAAGGGAGGCTGAGGGACAGGATTGGTTATGAGCTGATCGAAATCCCTGTCCTTGGGCAACTCGGCTGGATTATTGGCCTGAACGGATTTGGCCTTCTGTGGACCGAACTTCCCAGCGCAAGTGGGATCCGCAGGAGCAGCGTTACATTTGGCGAGTTCGCTCTGCTTTGCGTGTTCTTGCTGCGCCTGCTCCTCTTGGGCCGAGACCAATTCGCGAATTCGCTCCTGCTCCAGGGCAGCCTGCTCCCGACCGACTGGAGAGTCAGGGTTCACTTTCGGCAGCAAGTATCCGTAGCTCTGCAATAGGCGCGTGGCGGCGGCTCGGAACCGCTCATCGTTCCGCAGCCGAGACAAAATCGCCGCATCTGTCAGATCGGAGTCCCTTATGACCTGTCCGCGGTCGGCTGCGTCTTTTGCCGCCCAGCGCTTCAACTCCACAAGAAGACCTTGATTGGCGCTCAAGATCGCGCTGATCTGCCCTTCCGATGCAGCGACGCGGTCGAGGTTCTCTTTGGCGAGTTCGGAAGCGGAAAGCGCGCCACCTCCGGCCTGTTCTTGCGCGAAGATTTTGTTAGTTAACGACGGACAGGCAGGGAGAAGGGCTAACAGCAGCAGGTTTCTAGCAATCTGCGGACGTAAGTTCCAAGTTCTTGCAGCGGACAATGCAAAAACCTCCCGAGCTTGGCTCGAAGGTTAGAAAAGAGAACAAGCATTTTGATTTCCGCACGTAGAAATTTCTTTTTGGCGAATGGCTACAGAAAACAGAGAGGATAAGTTGATCGCAAGATTGCGCAGTCTCATTTTGGGAATCCACACGAAAAAGAATTGCAAAGCGAAACCGGACACCCAGGGGATTAGGCCGTCATAACTGGTGATTGTGAATTCGGCTTTCGGACCTGCAATTGTCGCGAAACTCCGAACCCTATTTTTCCGGCTTGCCGTCGGCATCCACCACGGTCACTGGGGCGTATTTTGCAAGTGCCTCCTGGATTTGGTAGCGATCGCCGACGCAAACCCATTGCAGGTGTGCCATATCGACAAACTTGCGAGCAGTCACCTGGACGCCTACTGCATCCACCGCGGAAATGTGACTGGCATATTGATCCCAATAATCTGCGGGCAGGCCGTAATACTGCACGGTCATCCAGTTATCGAGCAGGCGGCCAGGTTGCTCCAGAGAGAGCGCGAAATTCGCGACAATTGCGTGGCGGGCGTCGTCGAGCTCACTTTGGGGAACCGACTCGCTACTGATCCGCTTGAATTGGTATATGAACCGCTCCATCGAGCCGTCCGTCACCGGGGTCCGGACCGCCGCCGCGGCAAGCCACTCGCCAGGGTAAATTTCAGCGTTGAAATTGCTATAAGCGCCGTAGGTGTAACCATGCTCCTCACGAAGATCAAGAAACAAGCGCGACTGAGGGCCGCCCCCAAGAATCTGATTCATCACTTGCAGAGCGTAGTATTCAGGATCACTGCGCCGAATGCCGAGACTGCCGCCAATGATGAAGGTTTGCACCGACCCCGGACGATCGACGAGCGTAATTCTCGCGGGCAGCGGCTCAGCTTTTACTGCCGGCGAAATCGGCGGCTCGGCGCCCCCGGACCAGGTGCCAAAATATTTCGAGATAAGTCCACGAATCTCCTCCGTTTTGAAGTCGCCCACGGCACCGAGAATGGTATTGCCCGGCCGGTAATGCTGGTCATGGAAACGCTTTAGATCCTCCGCAGTGATGCGCGCGATCGAATCTTTTGTGGGTGACGCTACCGCCAGAGGGCCCTCACCATAGAGAACCTGACGAAAAGTTTTCTGACCAAGAAAAGCTGGATTGGCGAGGCGCTGTTCAAGAGCGGCCGTTTCCCGCTGCTTATAGTTCGCGAGTTCGGCTGGAGGGAATACCGGGTGCAGGACAATATCGCTTAATAGATCGAGGAGTTGGGGTGCGCTATCCGCAAACCCTGAGGCATTCACTACCGTATAACTCGCTCCGAATCTGCTATTCGCGCCGAGCGTGGCTCCCAAGGAATCGGCCTCGGCAGCGATGGCCAGGCTCGACCGGCTCTCGGTGCCTTCGCGGAGCATGTCTGCGGTAAACGAGGCAAGCCCCGGAAGCTCGCCCGGATCGGCCAATTGGCCCGGCCGGATCCACATCGTGAATGTCGTCGTTGGGAGTTTATGGTCTTCTAGGAGCAGCAAGGTCAAGCCATTGGGTAGTTTTGTGATCGTCGGGCGCGGCAACTGCACCCAGAGAACGTCCTTGCTTACCGGTGCACGGCCGAGGCGCTCCACTCTACTGAGAGGCGTGCTCTTTTCCTGACCTTGAGCAGAAAATACTGCGAGCGCAATCACGGTCAATGCTAGGGCTGCCCCGGATAAACGGATTAAGCCGCTAGTTTCAACCTGTCGGCGAATCATCGAATTTCTCATCATCGAGCTTCCTGCCCCGGATTCGGCGGCACTGCCGGGATACTCGTCACAACCGTCCGTTGCTCGCGCAGCAAATAGGACTTCGCTGCACGATTCGCCTGATCGAGAGTTACTGCGCTTTCCTTATCGACGATCGTGTTAATCAGTTCAGGGTCATCAAACTTGACCGCATACTCGCCAATCAATTGAGCGGTGCCCAGGACGGTTCGACGTCGATCGATAAATCGCCGAAGCAGCTGTACCTTGGATTTGGCCAGTTCTTCGGCAGTTATGCCGTCTTTCAGAACGGCTGTGATTTCATCATCAATGCCCTTTTCTAATTGCGTCAGACTCACACCGGGTGCCGGTGTCGCTCTGATGTACATCTGACCGGTCCCGGTGCGCGCATCCGTGAAGATATTTACGTTCGACGCCAATTGCTTCTCTTTCACCAAATGCTGGTAAAAGCGCGAACTCTGCCCTTGCGCCAACGCAATGCCCAGTTCCTGCATAGCGTAGTTGTCGGGGGTGTTGCCTGCCGGAACATGGTAGGCGATGTCGAGGCGGGGAAGTCGAGCCAAAGGATCGGAAATGGACTCCCTCCGTTCGCCATAGTGCAGCTCCTCGCGCAAATCGACCTTGGGTGGCGCGGGCTGCATTGGAATGGAGCCGAAATATTTCCGCACCTTGGCCATAGCTTCATCGACGTCGAAATCCCCAACCAAGGTAAGAACGGCGTTGTTCGGTGCATAGTAGAGTTTAAAGAAAGCAGCTACGTCAGCCACCGTGGCCGCGTTCAGGTCGGCCATTGACCCTATGGTGGGGTGCTTGTAGGCAAAATTGTCGTAAGACAAGCTGTCGAGATCTATCTCAGCACGGCCGTAAGGCTGGTTATCAATGCTCTGTCGCCGTTCTTCTTGCACGGCGTTGCGCTGATTATCGAGATTTGCTTGGGTAATGTTAAGCGAGCGCATGCGGTCCGCTTCGAGATAGAGGCCCAGGTCGAACTGGTTCTTTGGCAACTCTTCGAAGTAGATGGTTCGGTCTTCGCTCGTGGTGCCATTCATGTTGCCGCCATTGTTCAGCACGAGAATAAAGTGCTCGCCTTTTCCGACGTTGGCGGAGCCCTGAAACATCATGTGTTCAAAAAGATGGGCAAAGCCCGTGTGCCCGGGCAACTCGTCGCGACTGCCAACGTTATAGGAAACGTTGATGGCATACACTGGGGCACTATGATCGGGAACCAAAATCACGCGCAGACCGTTTTCGATGCGGCTGTCGTGCAGTTCGACGTTGGGCAGCTTGATATTCGTATCAGCAAATGCCCAAAGAGTGCTCAAGGAGATGATCGAAAAGGTTGACATTAAAGCATGTAAATGGCTTTTGGCAGGTGTCATTTCCCGAAATCCATTGGGCAGCGATCCTCTGGCCAATCTCAAATCGCGGCCCCGGCGAGCATACTCCCGTTCGTCTGGCTTGAGACGCTTTTTTAGCTTCCCGGCCCCAAAAACTCCTTTAGCTTTCATCATCACCGGCCCGAATGACATGTCGTTTTCTTGAACTGCCGTCCGTCCAGTTAGCCAGATTAGAACCTTGCGGAACTTCCCAGGTTGAGTCTGACTCAGCAAAGATGTACACGTACATTCGCATTTAGTTCTCAAAAACAGGCAGGCGGGCATGGGCTGCGAAGTGCCTCGGACCGGACACATGGAACGAAGGAAAACTCGGCGGACCTGCGTTAGTAAGTTTGCCTACGTCAATTTCGAACCATACAGCACCGGGGGCGTCATAACCGAGCTCTCGACATCCGGTTTGCGCTTTCACACCGTTGCGCCACTGCAGCAAGGCGGTGTGTTACGCCTTTCACTGGTTTTCGCGGGGATGGATCATTTCGATGCGGTCGGCGAAGTCGTTTGGACCGATGCGACTCGCAAAATCGGCGGAGTCCGCTTCGTCGTCCTGGATCCAGCTGCAGCCGGCCACATAAGGAAATGGTTGGAAACTTCCGCCGGCGCGAATGACAGCCAAACCGATGCAAAAGCCGAAACCGTTCCCGTAACTGAGCCGGGCGCACCGACTCCAGGTGCATCCATAGGCTTCCCGCAAGTATCCGACGCGCCGACTGAAGACGCACCAGCACCAGGCACTTGGGCGGTGCGCGCCAAACCAAGTGCAATTTCCATCACGCATGCCAATCCCCCGCGCCGGGGATCGCCATTTATTCGGCAGTTAATCGAGGCCGTTATTGTTTGCCTGATCGTGGGCATGACGCTGCAGTTCGGATTGCGGCACTACGACTGGCTAGGTAGTTGGGTCCCGCACGCGAATCCTGTCGTCCCGAATCCGATTGCAGACACGCCCACACTGAGCCCGACGAGCGGGATCTTGCCAGGGCTCGACGTCTTGAATTCTGGAGAGACGAATTCCCGAACCGCAGATCCCGCCGAGTATGGCTTGCTAGGCACTGCGAATCCAGCGCCACCAGCGCCGCAGGCCCAAACTGCCGTGCCTGGTGCAGATTCGCACCTTGCAAATCCGACTGCCGTCACGGAATCGCCCGAAGTTTCCGCTGCGGAAATCACATCAATACCCAAGCCTGAAGCTGCGGCTCCCGAAACGGTACAATCTCCGTCTGAAGGAAATCGCTTTGCACCCACTCGACAGAATTCCATCGATCCGACCTCGCAGCGCGTGGCCCAAATTCCTGTCCCCTCAACGCCCGCCGATACTCCCGGCGAATCCGAACTGATTCTCGCATGGCAATACCTGGAGGGCCAAAGTGGTCGGCCTCGCGATCCGATAACCGCCTCGCGCCTTTTGTGGACCGCCGTTAGGAAAGGAAACCTAACTGCGGAAACCACGCTGGCCACCCTTTACCTGCGCGGCGACGGTGTGTCCAAGAGTTGCGATCAGGCGCGCGTTCTGCTCTCCATCGCCTCCGATAAGGGCAGTATCGAAGCGAGGCGGAGGCTCCGCGAGTTGAACGAAGCTGAGTGCCGCTAGTCTCGTCCCTGGCAGGATACTGATGCACACCGACACGCTTGGCAGCTCTTTGCTACACCGCACGGCTTACTTGACCGCAGGTTATGCACGGGCCCACTTCTCCCTTGCGTCTGTTTCGCTTTTGGGGGGCTTCGTCTTTGATGCAGTCACCCTGAAACGCATTGACATGTTCTGGGAAAACTTCTGGGTCGTGGTTCATATCCTGGCGGTCGCGTTCTGCATCTTCTGGGTAACGCGTGAAGCGAATTTCAGTCTTCAACAGGACGATTGGTCCACTAAGCTCGACCGTTGGCTTGTCAATCTGCTGCAATTCTCTTTTGGAGGCCTGCTGAGCACTTTTATGGTTTTCTACTTCCAGAGCGGTACGTTCTGGGTAAGCTGGCCTTTTTATCTGTTGCTCACGGCGGCTTTCGTTGCCAATGAAAAGTTCAGGAGCCAGTACACGCGCCTGGAGTTTCAGCTCAGTATCTTTTTTCTTTGCTTATTTTGCTTTCTGATTTTCATCCTGCCAGTCCTGATCCATGCCGTGGGACGGCTAGTCTTCTTGCTTAGTGGGGCCTTGAGCCTGGGCCTGTGGTGGCTTTTCCTCCGGGCCTTGCGAGAACGCGCGAAGGAGAACGTTAGTCGTCAGATGCCGGCAATAGTTGCGTCCAGTGCCGCGATCTTCATCTTCATTAATGTCCTATATTTCATGAACGTTATTCCTCCGCTTCCTCTTTCGCTGCAAGAAGCCGGCGTTCATCACTCGATTACTCGAACGCCGGGCGGAACTTACATCGTGCAGACCGAAACACAGGGCTGGCTGGGGTTCTTCCGGCTCGCCCCGAGATTTCATTCGGCGCCAGGAGAGCCCATCTATTTCTACAGCGCGGTCTTCTGTCCCACCTCCCTGAACACGGAGATCATTCACGAATGGCAGACGTACGACAGCAGGCGTGGGTGGATGACCGCTGATCGCATCCCGCTCTTGGTAAGAGGCGGCCGCGATGGCGGTTATCGTACTTATTCGGTAAAGAGTGGCCTAAAGCCCGGAGCATGGCGGGTCAATGTGGAAATTCCTACCGGAGCGATCGTAGGCCGCTTCCGCTTCAATGTCTCGCCGGAATCTGGCGCGCCGGTTCCCCTAAAAACAGAACTCAAAAATTGAAGCGCTGTTGCATTAACGCGGACCTGCCGAATGACCTCTCGGCTCACCGGCCGAAACCGCTCGTTCGAGACGCTTAGCCGCGTTCATGGAGAGCAACGGCGGCTGTCCAAACGGCAACTGCTGATCAAATGCCGTGAGCAATGCCGCCTCCGTGGCATGCTGCGCCATCAAATCGACCAAATCCGCGAGATCCGTCTCGCCGAAGATACGCAACGCGCGATCGTAGGTTTCGGCGCTAACCATATGCTTGCCGAACAGCTCACGACCGAATTGAACAGTGGCGGCATCTCGTTCACTCAGACTGGTCAATGGCATGCGGTCACGCACAATATGAATAACTGTGGGTTCTAAGCCCTCGGTTTGTGCAGTGATCTCATTCATCGTCCAGTCATATTGTTGATCATGCTCCCGCGCCGTTACCAGAATCGCCAGCTTCATCAAGCGTTGACCAACATGAGCTTCGAGAGACTTGCGAGATCCTTGGTGCAGCCTGATCTGCGCTGGGCCTGTCCCAGTCGGCGCAATCTCGCGGCTGTAAAGAACAGGTGCTAGCTGTATGGGCGTTTTGATGAGCGGCAATCGGCTTCTCGAATCCGCATGGATGTCGTCCGGAGGGGTGAACGGCAGCGGCAAGAGTTGTTTCATCTGTGGAGGCATCTGTTGGTTAAAAGCGGTCAGCCTCGCGGCCGTGCCCGCGTATTGGGCCATCAGGGAAACGACATCAACAAGGTTCTTTTCGCTCAGGAGTTTCAACCCTCGCGCGTACGTTTCGGAGCTTAAGCGGTGCTTGCCAACGACCTCACGGTCGAGCTGAATGATTATTTGTTCGCGGTCACCGAGTTTGTTAAGAGGTTTGCGACTTCTGACTGCATCGATAACCTCAGGCTCGAGGCCGACGGAAACCGCCTCCAACTCGTGGAGTGACCATTCGTAGGGCTGATCGAGCTCCCGCGCCGTGGCCAAGATGGCCAATTCCGTCAGTCGTCTCCCCAATGGCGATGTCCAGCGGACGTCTATGCCGGAACCGTGAAGTCGAATTGCAGCTACACCTTGGGGCGCTGTCGAGCCGGAGGCGGTTGCGAGGGCATCGTCGTAGGTTTTCCTGCCGCGTTCATCCAGGTCCTCTCGTTTGATCAACCGGAGCCGGCTGCGGGAGTCGGGAAACACGTCATTCGGGAGGGCTCTCTCGGACTCAGGGGCGCCGTTGCCGGCAGCATCACGTGCTTGCGCGCGCAGATCGAGTCGTGCCACTGGTGCAACGGACACCGCGAGCAGTATGAAAGTGGCAAGGGCCGGAGTTGATCGCATGTTCGACCTCCACGGCAGGACCAATGTGTACCAAGAGACTGTGATCACGTACAGGATTACTTTCGGCAAACGCCTTTGTTCGTGTTGTCGTCCGGTTTTTAAGAACTCGCGGCGGCTCTCTAGCGCCTGCTGGCCAGGGACAACATCGTGCGGTCGAACATCATTGACTTTCTCCGATCTCAAGGTCTAAATGGCCGCTCAAGCGAATCTCAATTGCACAGCACATGGGCTAAGACCCATTGCGACGTAGCGCGGGCTTAGCCGCCAGATCTGCGAAAGGAGCAACTCCCATGTCTCTCTATGAAAAAGGGGCCGTTCGCATCCATTACGAGGAGTGGGGTTCTGGCTTTCCGTTATTGCTGATTGCCGGCGGAGGCTTGAATTCTGTCATCACCGGCTTGAACAACCCGTTCGACGCAATCGGGGAGTTCAAGGGAGAGTACCGTTGCATCGCGGCGGACCTGCGTAATGCGAATGGCGGACAATCGTCGGGCCCACTTGAGATCGAACGCCCGTGGGACTCATATACCGACGATCACATTGGAGTGATGGATCACCTGGGGATAACCAAGTTCCTGGTGCTGGGCTTCTGCATTGGTGGACCATTCATCTGGAATCTTCTGAAGCGCGCGCCGGATCGTGTCGTTGCGGCGGTACTTGCGCAGCCCAGCGGCTTCCGACCGGAGATGCCAACCCTCTTCTACGACAACAACATGATGGCTTGGGTGCCGGAATTGCTCAAGCGACGGCCTGACATCACCATGGATATGGCTGAGAAATTTCTGACGAAGATGTACCGCACCAATGCCGATTTCGTTTTCACCGTGACACGGGACTTCGTGCGCAACTGCCAGACGCCCGTGCTGATCCTGCCGGATGACATTCCGGCGCATCCCTACAAAGTTGCCATGGAAGCTGCGATGCTCGCGCCGAAAGCCGAAGTGAGCATGTTTCCATGGAAAGAGCCGAAGGAGCGCATTCCCCTGGCCGTGCGCCAGATCCATTCTTTCCTTCGTGCGCATCGCCCTGCTTCTGCTTAGCGGAATTTTCAGGCTACAGCGCAAGGGCGAAGTTTCGTCCCGGTGGGTGCAAACCTATAATCGCAGATGTCCGTTTGATGGCCGTCAAACAGCCGCTCGGTGAAGCTGGTGAACGCGCATTGAATAAGCTGCTGTGCGTCGCATCTTCCAATTTTAACCGGGTGAACGAGCCAAACTGATTGTTGTGCTCCGCCATGATGGCGGCGGTTCGATGGGGAACTACTTCTTCGCAGCGTACGGCCCGACGTCCGGTTTGCCCTGTGTGTCTTTCAGATCTCCCAGCTCTGCGGCTGCTCCGCGCGCGATTGCGGCCGTCTCGCTGCCGGCCTGGAAGCAAGTAAAATCCGGACGATCACGCCAGGCCAACGGACCACACAACCGTTTCCCCGCGGCGAGAGCGGCGTCATGCACAACGTTGATGAGCCGCTCGTAATCGGGATCGCCTTGTTTGTAGCCTGAGAAATTCCCCAGATCCGAGCTGGCCGCAAACACCGCGTCGACCCCTGGAATAGCTGCGATCTCGCGAGCCTGGGCCGCGCCCCCGACGGTCTCAATCATCTCGATCAAGACTACGTTGGCATTGATCGTATTACGATAGCCCCCGGGAACGTTGCCCCAGAAATCGGCCGAATACGCCTGCCCGGCGCCCAGGCTGCGCTTGCCGAGCGGAGGAAAATAGGTCCAGTTTCTGCCGGCTACGCCTTCCTCGACCGTTCTAACCGTGGGGATGACAACCACAAGCGCGCCCGCATCCAGAGCATGCTGAATCTCTCGCTCGTCCGCGTAGGCCACCCGCACTCCGGGCACGGCTTTCGCATGCGGACACGCCTGCCACATTTTGCCGACATTTTCCCAAGCGCGGGGGCTATGCTGCATCTCCGTCCAGATGAAGTCATATCCAGCATTTGCCATCGCACAATACGTTGATGGATCTGATGATGCAGACACAGTTCCGCCCGTCACTTTTTCGCCTCGCATCATTTTGAGCTTCACGGGATTCCAGATCTTTGCGTTTGCCGGTGAATCAAAGGCGTGACCGTATTTCCAGGTCTTCTCGTCGACGGCGCCCTGATTGACCGCCCCTGCAGGCGCCTTCGTGATTGCGCCGGAATCCTTGCCGGCCGGCGCCGCCAGCGGAAAATTCGTCGCGCCTCGATTGGAATAATTGGCATCGGAATCGGCTGAGGGAGATGCCTGCCCTTGTTGGTTCGACTTTCCCGGCTGTTGAGCCAAAACGTGAACCACCCACAATATGAGAAATGCGGAGAGCGCCAGCAGTTTAAATCGACGGTCCATTTTCACTCCTTTCTCTTTCTGTTATCGGAGCCTCGTTCAACAGTGCCGCCGCGGAATTGTAAAACACTATAAGCCCTTTGCCCGACCAAAGGTGCCGCAGCGCAGGCGAGATTGACGCCACATCAATTCTTCTTCCAGAAAAGTCGGCATAGCGAACCACGGCTACTCATGATCGACTTCTTTTGATAGAACGAGTAGGTTATCGGAAGTCTCACTTTCGCGCTTGCTATGCCTGAGGGACGAAACGAGGGTTGGTATGTCTCGCAAGAAAGTACGACACCGATTGCTTGGTAAGGCGGATGCTTCACGTCGGAATTTCTTGAAGACGGCAAGCGTCGCCGCCGCGGCGGCTTTGGTTCGAGACGATTCGTCCTGGGGCCAAGGATCACCCGCGAGCGCCGCGAGCCGCGATTCCCTTGTTCGAATCAATCCCCATTTCATGATTACGCCCGAGCAAGCGTGGGACTGGGCTTCCTTCAAGAGTCGAGGCGGTCCCACTTATGCCGGAGGATCTGGATGGAAGCGTTACACGGATTTTCTGATCTCAAAAATGCAGGAGTTTGGCGCGGTTGATATGGATTATGTCGAAATGCCTTATGACCACTACATCGTGGATGACTGGCCCGACCGCAGGACGCACGTTTACGACTCCGGGCTGGCACTCGAGAAATTCGTCTCTGACGGCACGCCGGTGCCGGTTGTCGCCTCTTATGGAATGACATCCGGCTTTACCCCGGCCGAAGGCCTTACCGCGACGATGCTCTACTACGATCCCGCTCACCCTCCGGATCATGCGGAAATTGCCGGCAAGATACTGGTCTTCCAGACAGCGCCATATCCAGCCCCTCCTTATTCCGATTCTTTTCTGGATAGCTTCACGCTGACAGATTACGAGTGGCGTTCGCCCGGTAAATGGACGCCACTCTTCACACCCCCGCCGGCGAGCGTAACGAGTTCGTACCATTGCCGCTGGGTCTGGAGTCAGCTCAACGGCTTTGCCGCAATTGCCATCAAGGGGCATGCCGCCGGCATGGTCATTGTCTACGACCTCTCGCCCGGCGCTGCTTTCGGGCTTGCTCAGCGCAGCGTTTACACCCCGGACGGAAAGGCCGGATTGGGAGCTGCCTACGTCAACTGTCCGACGCTCACGCTCGACCGTGTGAATGGGGCGAAGGTGCTGGGGGATGCCAAGGCGGGCAAGACGGCCACCTTGACCTTGACCGCACGCTTCGAACGAAACACGGGCAAGGCCATCATCGCCTATTTGCCAGGCAAAGATTACGGCACCGCCCTCGACGAACAGGTCTTGCTCGCCACGCACACCGACGCCATGTCGTTGATCGAGGAGAATGGCGGTCTGGGGATGCTCGGCATCATCTCTTATTTCAATCACATCCCACCCCACGCGAGAGCCCGAACTCTGGTCTTTTATTTCGATTGCCGCCACTTCATGCCAGGAGGCGAAGCGTCCTGGCCGCAATTCGACTATTACGCCATCCATCCCGAGCGTCTGAAGCCCGTCATCGCCACTCTTGGGATGGAGCACATGGGAGGCAAACAGACCATTGAAGCCGGACCTGGCGGAAACGATTACCTCTATTCGAGCGAGCTTCCGGAAAATGGCGGCGTGATCACGAGCTTGATCGACGTTCACAACAATAATATCTGGCTGGTAGAAGCAATTGCCAAAGCTGCCAACGACAATCATTGGCCCCGTGTCGATGTGAAGGCCGGCAACGTGGAACCGGGCGTAAACGGGGGATTTCAAGGCTCGGTGAAAAGCCCAATGAATAAGGGCCGCGCGTACAAGATTCCGGGAATCGGACTCGCCGGCGACTGGGCCGGTGGCTGGACGCAAACCTACGCGCAACTCGACACGGAAGCAGGGCCGCACGGATTCGACGAGAACTATTTCGTCCAGCAAGTAGCTGGATTGTCTCAGTTGGCGGGCGAATTGATGCTGGTCAGGCCCATTGTCATCGATCTCGGATGGGGCGAGTTGAAATCGGCGTTGATCAGCCTTCCTGATTCTTCCTTCATCCGCCGTGTGGAGGCTTCAACGCAACGCCGCACGCTGGTGGACCAATACGTTACCGCCTTCCGAAAAATTGAAGCGGGTGCAAACAACGATGCAAAGAGCACGATCAAGGAGCTGAAGACCAGTATTTCCAACTGGGTTGCATCTGAGGGGCGGGGGTATTTGGGTGTGCTGGTAGACGACCAAATTTCGAAACTGCTTTAAGCCGCAGCTGAAACAAAGAAGCGAACGGTTAGCCGCCGGAACTCCGGCTCCGGCCGCAACTGAATGCAGCAAGGTGGATGAATACCTACGTTATCCAAAACAAATGGTGAGCCGCGGAGGACTCGAACCTCCAACCCGCTGATTAAGAGTCAGCTGCTCTACCATTGAGCTAGCGGCCCAGCGTTGAACGTATGAAGCGGCGGGAAAAAGCTCCGCGCGGATTCAAGCGACTATAGCGTACATGTAGCAGGGTCGCAACTCGGCGGGTGTGAGAGCCCGCCCGGCCCTTCATGGCCGGGCGGATTATAGAATCCCCACACATTTCTCTTGCTCATGTTAGTCGCCGAAATGACTGTCGCCGCTATAGCGGGAATTACGATTCGATTACAGGAGGAAGAAATTGTCGTCTGTCTCGACGTTGACGGGAATCTCCAGCGGGGAACGCGGGGTGAGTTGCTGCTTATCTTTGTGGCTGCGCTTTACAGTGTCCATTCGTTCCTGGAGAGCCGGAAAATTTTTCGGCATGCGGTCGGTCTCTTTTGGCTGGGTCGGCCTGCTCATTATCATTGATACCTCTCAGGTCTAGGATTCTGGAGAGTGACCGATTCTGGAGAGTGACCACTTCCAGGTCCCGAGAATAACAGCGCGGCACCCTCGAACATATGCTCCTTTCCCGTATTTTGCGTTAGGGGATTCACTGTACAAATGAACTGGCGCCAGCCAAAACACTCCCAAACCGGGGGAAAGACCGCACGAAATCAGCTGCGAAGTTGCGCGGCAATTTCGCGCGCTACTTGGCGCGCACGCGCGATGTCGGCAGGATCAAGCGAAATGGCGGCAACGCGAGGATGCCCACCTCCGCCGAACCGCTCCGCAAGGGACGCCAGATTCTTTTCGGCGGCGCCTGCATTCCAGGGATTTGAGCCGATGGAAATTTTCGCCCGGGTTGCGGAGGCGCTGATCCCCACGGAGTACCGGGCATGGGGAAAGAGCAAATAAGGAATGAATTTGTTGTAGCCTTCGAGGTCGAGATCGCTGACGTCGAAAAAAACTACAGAATCCATGACCTCCGCGCGCTGCTTCAACAATTCCACCGAGCGCTTGTGGCGCTCGAGCAGCGGCGCAAGATGCTTCGCGATCAGCGGGAGCTTGATCACCTCGGCCATGGGGCGGACGGCGAGGTCTGGAATCAAGCGAGGTACAAGGCCCGACTCCGGAGCCGCTTCGACCACCAGAGCCAGTTGCGTGGCGGGTTCGGCCAGGGCGACCGCGGACTCCGGCGTGGGAAACTGAGCGCCGTCAATTACGTCGCCCCAGCGGATCAATTCGGCTAAGGGCTGAATGTCGAATCCGAATTTACTGCTGGTGATGTCGGCTAGCAGCTTCGTGCAGGATTTATAGTCCGGATCATAAAATTTGTGGCCCGAATGGTCCGAGCGGAAATGCGCGGCGTCGGTGGCGGTTAAAAAAGCGCTCTGATGATGATCAAACCACCAGGTGACTCGAGGCGAGCTCGAATACTTGAAATCGACGATAACGTTTTCGTCGCCGTCAAACAGCTCATCTTCAAAGGGTTGCGTGGCGCGATGCGTCATGCCGGAATAGCAGAATACCGCGCGAGCATTGATGCGTTCACGATAGAAGCGCGAAAAAATGGCCGCGGATGCCGCCCCGTCAAAACAACGATCATGAAAGCAAAGACGGACCTTGATATCCTGCAAAAAATCCTCACCAGCGGAAAGCGAACAGAAAAATTGACCCCAATAAAGCCATTTAAGATGGCCGCGCCATTCATGATTGTCAAGATGTAATTAGCCTCTGAGCAAACCAGCCGCAGCTTGCAAGTTCGTTTGAGAATAGCGATGCTAGACACACTCCATTCGCCGCGGAAGTGGCGGAACTGGCAGACGCGCAGGACTTAGGATCCTGTGGCCGCGAGGCCGTGGGGGTTCAAATCCCTCCTTCCGCACCATCGATTCTATTCGTGCTTAGCGCGCGATCTGCATCACACATCGGCGTTCGCAATAGCGGCGGTGGCTGTTTGGTATGACCAAATTAAATGATTCGCGTGCGTTCCCTGAGAGCGCACGAATCCGGCGAGCCGTTGACGCTCACCTGCGCTTCTCCTATACTCGATTTTCGCACCCCGCGCGGGCTTCTTTCCGGCTCAGAACTTGTTGCGAACGAATCAGGTGACGCGGAATGAGTCTGCCGCGCCGCATTGGCTGCGAAACGAAGACGCGAAGCAGGGGCCGCGGGCGCGCTGAATACAAGTACGTAGAATAGGATGAGACACAGCAATCATGGCTGAGGCAAATTGCCGGCGAGAAATTGAACTGGAGATACCCGCGAGCGAGGTGCAAAAGGCCATCGAACGCGTGGCCCGGGAATTTGCGCGCGTTGCCCGCGTTCCCGGTTTTCGTCCGGGCAAGGCGCCGATTCCGCTGATCCGCCGCCGGTTTGCCGACGACATTAAGGGAGAAGTCCTGCAGTCGCTGCTGCCCGAACAGATCGACAAAGCGGTAAAAGACCAAAAGCTCATCCCGATCACACAGCCGCAGGTCGATCAGGTCGATTACGCCGAGGATCGCCCCCTGAAGTTTCGGGCCAGTTTCGAAGTGCTGCCGGAATTCGAACTCGGCCATTACAAGGGATTGCAAATCGAGGTCGAAAAAGCTGAGGTGACCGACGCGGACGTGGATAAGACCATCGAGAACCTCCGCGAGCGTGCCGCCACGTTTGTGGCCATCGAAGACCGCGCGCTCGAAAGCGGTGATTATGCGCAGTTGAAGCTGGTGGGCACCCCGGTCGGCGGCGGCGAGCCGCTAAAAGCGGATAACGTCCTCTGCCACTTGGGCGCCGAAGAGACGCTGGAAGCTTTCACACAAAACCTCACCGGCGCAAAACCAGGTGAACAGCGGCGCTTTGACGTCGAATATCCGGCCGATTATCCCGATCGCAAGCTCGCCGCCAAGAAATTTGTCTATAGCGCGGAAGTAGTCGCCATCAAGCAAAAAAAGCTTCCCGAACTGAACGACGAATTAGCCAAGGATGTAAGCGATGTCAAGACTTTAGCCGAACTGCGCGACAGGATCCGTCAGGATCTGGAAAAAGAGCTGGAAGCGCACCACAACGCAGCAATCCGCGATGCCGCCCTGGCGAAGCTTGTTGCGACGCACGATTTCCCCGTTCCCGAAGCGCTGGTCGAGAATCAGATGGACGTACGCCTGGAGCGCGCGGTGCGCAGCCTGGCCGCGCAGGGCGTCGATCCGCGGGCTGTAAATGTGGATTGGGTGGCCATGCGCCGCAGGCAGCATTCTCGCGCCGTCGAAGACGTCAAGGCTGAACTGCTGCTCGACCGCATAGCTTCGGCGGAAAATATCGAAACAACAGACGAAGATCTCGATCAGGAGATTTCGAAAATCGCCGAGCGCAGTGGCGAATCCGCACCTGCCATTCGCGCCAGCTTGACAAAGCAGGGGGCGCTGGATAGGATGAGGTCGAAGCTCCGCAGTGAGAAGACTCTCGAGTGGCTCCAGAAAAATGCTGAAGTAAAAACTCGGGAGCCGGAGCGGTCCTGACCGGTTTCTTCCTGCAAATTCCCTATTTCCGATGAAACATTCTGATGATTCGAATCCTCGCGCCACGACGCTCATTCCCATGGTCGTTGAGCAGACCACGCGAGGCGAACGCGCCTACGATATCTATTCGCGGCTGCTCAAGGACCACATCTTATTTATCGGCACCCCGATCGACGATCACGTCGCCAATCTCGTGACGGCGCAGCTGCTTTTTCTGGAAGCCGAGGACCCGGAGCGCGATATTCAGCTCTACATCAATTCGCCGGGTGGTTCGATTACTGCGGGAATGGCCATTTATGACACGATGCAATATGTTCGGCCCGACGTGGTCACGACCTGCGTGGGCCAGGCTGCTTCGATCGCCGCACTTCTGTTGGCGGCTGGAGCTGCCAAGAAACGCTTCTCGCTGCCGAATTCACGGATTTTGATCCATCAGCCTTGGATGTCAGGACTTTCAGGGCAGGCCACGGACATTGATATTCATGCGAAAGAAATCTTGCGCATGCGTTCCGTGATTAACCAGTTGCTGGCGGACCATTGTCAGCAACCGGTGGCCAAGATCGAGAAGGACGTCGAGCGCGACTTCATCATGTCGCCGCAGCAGGCCAAAGATTATGGCCTCGTGGACGAGATTATCCACAAGCACCGATAGTGCGTACCTAACAGTTAGTAGCGAGATCGTATTGGCGATGCCGCGGACGAAGAAAAGTCTTACTATAGTGACGGGTCTTGTCCCACCAGGGGAGGCCGTCGGAGGCCGACAGCCGTGAGAAAACTTAGCTCGGACGAACCGCTGCGTTGTTCGTTCTGCCACAAAACGCAAGAGCAAGTTGAGAAGCTGATCAGCTCGCCTTCGGATTATCCGCGCGCCTACATTTGCAATGAGTGTGTGGGCGTTTGCCAGCAGATTCTGGAAGAAGAAAAGCGCGAACAGGCCGGACCGATTAACCGGCGTTTGCCGCGGCCGCCCGAGATCAAATCTTTCCTCGATAGCTATGTGATCGGCCAGGACAAGACAAAGAAGAAGCTGGCCGTTGCCGTCTACAATCATTACAAGCGCATCTTCCTGAATCATCAACCCGGCGACGTCGAACTCACGAAGTCCAATATTCTTCTGATCGGCCCCACCGGGACTGGCAAAACGCTGCTCGCGCAGACGCTGTCCCGTATGCTGGACGTGCCCTTCGCCATCGTGGATGCGACTACGTTGACGGAAGCTGGCTACGTCGGTGAGGATGTCGAAAACATTATTCTGAAACTGCTGCAAAACGCCGACGGCGACGTCACAAAGGCTCAGCAGGGGATCATCTATATCGACGAGATCGATAAGATTTCCAAGAAGGACGAGAACCCCTCGATCACTCGCGACGTCTCGGGCGAGGGCGTGCAGCAGGCGCTGCTTAAGATTCTGGAAGGCACCGTCGCTAACGTGCCTCCCCAGGGCGGCCGCAAGCATCCGCACCAGGAGTTCACCCCAGTCGATACGACAAACATTCTGTTTATTTGCGGCGGCGCCTTTGTAGGCCTGGAAAAGATAGTCGAACGCCGCGTCGGCCAGAAGTCGCTGGGCTTCCACACCGATGCACAACCAGCCACGACAAATCGCCGCAATATGGAATTGCTGGAACAGGCCCAGCCTACGGATTTGATCCGCTACGGCCTGATTCCCGAATTTGTCGGCAGGCTGCCGGTCGTCGGAGTGCTCGGCGACCTCGACAAAGCGGCGCTGATGCGCATCCTCACAGAACCGAAGAATGCGCTGATCCGGCAGTACCAGCGGCTTTTTGAGTTCGAAAATGTGCGACTGCGTTTCGCTGATGACGCGCTTGAGACCGTTGCCGACCTGGCCCTGCAGCGCAAGGTAGGCGCCCGCGGGCTGCGGATGATCCTTGAAGATCTCATGCTCGATCTCATGTACAACCTGCCGGCTCAGCGCAAGGTGCGAGAATTCTCTGTGACCGCAGAGATGGTACGCAGCCGCGAAATCAATTGGAACCTGCTGGAAAAAGCGGGATGATTCGAGATAATTAAGGTAGTGGGCCTTCCACCCATCGGAAATCAATGTTTACTCGGGAAAAGAGTGAAATGAAACGTGTGCCGATGATGCCGGTGAGGGACATGGTTATTTTCCCTCAGATGATGCAGCCGTTTATCGTCGGCCGCGAAGCTTCCGTGCGCGCGCTCGAAGAAGCGCTCGCAGGCGAAAAGAAGATCTTTCTCGCCACCCAGCACGATGCCTCGGTCGACGATCCGAAACCGGAAGAGATTTTTACCGTCGGCACGCTCGCCAATATCGTCCAAAGCGTGAAGTTGCCCGATGGCAATATCCGGGTCTTGGTCGAAGGTGTCGAGCGCGCCAAAATCGTGCAACTCACGAGCGAAGAAGGTTTCTATCGCGCCACCCTGAAACTGCTCTCCGTACGCGTCGAGCCTTCTCCTCAAATCGATCAGGCCGTTCGGCGGGTGAATGGGCTCTTTGAGCAATACGTCAAGCTTTCTCAGAGCTTGAATTATGACACTATGATTGCCGCGGCTCGAGTCGAGGACCCGGCCAAGCTTTCCGATACGATCGCCGCCAATCTGCAAATCCCGGTAGAGGAAAAACAGGAACTGCTCGAAAATTTCGATGTGCTCGACCGGCTGAACCGTGTCGCTGAAGTGCTCGAGAGCGAGATTGAGAAGCTCAACGTCGACCGCAACATCAATACCCGCGTGAAGCGGCAGATGGAGCGCGCACAAAAAGAGTACTACCTGAACGAAAAGCTGAAGGCCATACACAAAGAACTAGGCCGGGGCGAGAAGAGCGAACTAGACGAGCTGAAGAAAAAGATCGAAGCCGCGGGAATGCCCAAGGACGTTCAGGAAAAAGCGGTTCAGGAATTGAAGCGGCTGGAAATGATGCCGCCGATGTCCGCCGAATCGACGGTAAGCCGCAGCTACCTCGACTGGCTGCTCGCTGTGCCGTGGAAGAAGAAATCAAAGGAAATCCGGGACATTGGCGTCGCGGAAAAGATCCTCGAAGAAGACCATTTTGGTCTGGAGAAGGTCAAGGAACGGATTCTCGAATACCTCGCTGTTCGTCAATTGGTGAAGAATCCTCGCGGATCGATCCTCTGCCTGGTGGGTCCTCCGGGCGTGGGCAAAACGTCTCTGGCTATGTCCATTGGCAGAGCTACGGGCCGGAAGTTTGTCCGCGTCTCTCTCGGCGGAGTTCGCGATGAGGCGGAAATCCGCGGCCACCGTCGCACTTACATCGGCGCTTTGCCTGGCCAGATCATTCAGATGATGAAGAAGGCAGGCACCGTGAACCCGGTGTTCGTCCTCGATGAAGTGGACAAAATGTCCATGGATTTCCGGGGCGACCCTTCCGCGGCCTTGATGGAAGTGCTCGACCCTGAATTGAACCACGCCTTCACCGATCATTATCTCGATGTCGAATACGATCTCTCCCGCGTGATGTTCATCTGTACCGCCAACGTGCTGCACACCATTCCACAACCGTTGCAGGATCGCATGGAAGTGCTGCGGCTGGCCGGTTATACCGAAATCGAGAAGCGCGAGATCGCCAAGCGTTTCCTGGTAAAAAAACAGCGCGAGGCAACCGGACTCAGCGAGCAGAACCTGCAGTTCACCGATGACGGGCTCAACTACATCATCCGCCATTACACCCAGGAAGCGGGCGTGCGAAATCTCGAGCGCGAGATTGCCAATGTGTGCCGCAAAGTTTCGCGCCGGGTTGTGAAGGAAGGCCACGACATCAAGCTTGAAATTACACCGGCAAACGTGAACGAGTTCCTCGGCGTCATTAAATTCCGCGAACTTTGGGCCGAGAAGAAGAACGAAATTGGTCTGGCCACAGGTTTGGCTTGGACGGAGATGGGCGGCCAAGTACTCACCACCGAGGCGGGTCTCATGCACGGGAAGGGGCGGCTCACGCTTACAGGCAAGCTCGGCGACGTCATGCAGGAATCCGCTCAGGCCGCCATGAGTTACGTACGTGCGCGTACCGGCAGCTTCGGGCTGCCACATGATTTCTATCGCCACCTCGATATTCACGTGCACGTTCCCGAGGGCGCGATCCCGAAGGACGGCCCTTCGGCGGGAATCACCATTTGTACAGCCATCGTGAGCGCGCTCACGCACATCCCGGTCCGTTGTGATGTTGCCATGACCGGAGAGATCACGCTGCGCGGCAAAGTTTTACCTATCGGCGGCGTCAAAGAAAAAGTCATGGCCGCCCACCGCCTGGGCATTCGCACCGTGCTCCTTCCCAAAGATAATGAGAAAGATCTCGCGGATATCCCGCCCGAGATTCAATCGTCTTTGGTGATCAAGTTCGTTGAAATAATGGACGAAGTTTTAGGGCTTGCATTGGAACGGCCGCTTCAACCGTCGCCGCATCCGGCGGTTCCGGAAGTGACGACCAAGTTTGAAGCGGAGCAAGATCAGGAATTAACCAACTGAGGGAGAACCTCGGGAGGCTGCACTCGACGTTGAGCGTCTGGCTTTGCCCGGGAGTGACCCGCCCCTGTTTGGTTCCTGTTCGACTTCTAGAAGAAAAAATTGTTGCTTAATGTGAGTGTGGGTTCCGCCATATCGACGCGGCGCATATCTGTATGCCGCGGTGTACCTCCCTCTGGTGCGCGCTCAATCCGTCGGCGGAATTCCTGCTCCAGCTAAGGTCAAGGAATGATTACCATGAGTATTAGCCTCGCAGAACTGAAAGAAAAAAACATCACCGACCTGGCCAAGATCGCCAAGGACTTGGCGATTCCCGGCGCCAGCGGAATGCGCAAGCAGGAACTGATTTTCCAGATCCTGCGCGCGCAGACGGAAAAGAATGGTCTGATTTTTAGCGAAGGCGTATTGGAGTGCCTGCCGGATGGTTTTGGCTTTCTGCGGGCGCCCGAATACAACTATCTCCCCGGGCCAGACGATATTTACGTATCTCCCTCTCAAATTCGTAAGTTCGACCTGCGCACCGGCGATACCGTCTCCGGGCAGGTTCGCCCACCCAAAGACGGCGAACGCTACTTCGCGCTGATTAAGGTCGAGGCGGTCAACTTCGAAGATCCCGAGGTCGCTCGGAACAAGATCTTCTTCGACAACCTCACGCCTCTTTATCCGCAGGGTCGGCTCAAGATGGAGACCACGAAAGAGAATCTCACCGGCCGCGTGCTTGATCTGCTTTGTCCTGTCGGTAAAGGCCAGCGAGGTTTGATTGTTGCGCCGCCCCGTACCGGCAAGACGATGATGCTGCAGTCGGTCGCCAATTCGATCACCGCCAACCATCCCGAGGTCGCGCTGATTGTGCTGCTCATCGACGAGCGGCCGGAAGAAGTCACCGACATGCAGCGAACCGTGAAGGGCGAGGTCATCAGCTCAACCTTCGATGAGCCGCCGCAACGCCACATTCAGGTTGCCGAGATGGTCTTGGAAAAGGCCAAGCGGCTGGTCGAACACAAGCGCGATGTGGTCATCCTGCTCGATTCGGTCACGCGCCTGGCGCGCGCATATAACGCGGTCACGCCGCCGTCGGGCAAGGTGTTGTCCGGCGGTATCGACGCCAATGCGCTTCAGCGGCCGCGACGCTTCTTTGCCGCGGCACGTAACGTTGAAGAGGGCGGTTCGCTCACCATCATGGCGACCGCTTTGATCGATACCGGCAGCCGCATGGATGATGTGATCTTCGAAGAGTTCAAGGGCACCGGCAACATGGAAATTAACCTGGACCGCCGCCTCGTGGATAAGCGCATTTTCCCGGCCATCGACATCAATCGCTCTGGAACGCGAAAAGAAGAGCTGCTGCTTCCCGCCGATGAACTGAATCGGGTCTGGGTGCTGCGAAAAGTTCTGAATCCGTTGTCGCCGGTGGAGGCGATGGAACTGCTTCTGGGCAGGCTCTCCAAGAGCAAATCGAACGCGGAATTTCTCGCGTCGATGTCTAACCCAAGCTAGTTTTGCTGCGCTTCCGCTCTCGCCCCGATCTCTCGCTGGTGCGCGATGAAAACGATCAGGCGCGCGGTTTCTTCTGCGCTCATGGCGGTATTATCCACGTAAACCGAATCATGCGCGCGGACCAAGGGCGAAACCTTTCGTTCCCGGTCCCGCCGGTCGCGCTGGCGGACTTCCTCCAGCACTTCTGATAACTCCATAGATTCGCCTTTTTGTTCGTGCTCCAGCCGCCGCCGTTCCGCGCGAACTTCGACCGAGGCGTCCAGAAAAATTTTCAGCTCGGCATCGGGGAAGACAACGGTCCCAATGTCTCGCCCCTCCATCACCACGCCCCCGCTTTTCGCGGCGCGCCGCTGCTCGGCCACAAGCACGGTGCGAACGCCGGCGATCACAGCAATTTTGGAAGCAGCCTGCGCCACCTCGGGCGACCGAATCTGGCGCGTCACGTCTGTGCCGTCCACCAGCACGCGAAAACTGCCATCGCTGCTCAACAGATCAATGCGAGTTGTGCCGGCGAGCGCGGTAAGCGCGTCCTCGGAATCCAGAGGAACATGGGCGCGCAGGGCCTTCCAGGCCACGGCTCGGTACATCGCGCCGCTATCCAGATACACATAGCCCAACAGATCGGCCACGCGCCGCGCGACGGTGCTCTTGCCGGACCCGACGGGACCATCGATCGCGATGATCAGTTTCGATTTGGACATGTTGGGCCGAGGGATGCGGGGAACGGCGCTTGGCTCAGCTCTAAACGCGTTTGAAAGCCCGCTCGATCTCTCGCACGGAATACCTGAGAATCACCGGCCGGCCATGCGGGCAACTCATGGGCGATTCGGTCTTGGCGAGCTCCCAGAGCAGCCATTCCATTTTCGTTTCGTCCAGCGGCATATTCACCTTGATGGCCGCATGACATGCCGTGGATGCTGCGATTCGCGATTGCAGTGAATCGATGGAGATAGCCTGATGCTCGCGTTCGATGCCGTCGAGTATTTCCGCGAGCAATCGCTCGGCATCGGAATTTGGCACGCCCGCCGGCGCAGCCTGAATGGCGACGCTTTGCGGTCCGATCGGCGATACCTCAAAGCCGTTGGCCGTGAGTTCTTCGCTGATCTGCTCCAGAATCGCGGCCTGGCGCGGCGTGAGATCGACCACGATGGGCACCAGCAGGCGCTGGCCCGTGAGCGCACCCTCGCGGCGCGAACGCAAATGCTGTTCGAAAAGCACGCGCTCGTGCGCCACATGTTGATCGATAATCCACAGGCCTTCCGAATTCACCGCAATGATGAAGCTCGCATTCACCTGTCCGAGCGGCTTCAGTTCCCCCAGACAAACGCCGCTCGCCGGAGCTTCCACGTCCTGCCGTGATTGCGGCATGGCTTCGCTGAAACTGCTCTCGATTGGCGTATTTTCTTCCCCCGCAAGTATCCGGGAGCCTGCGTCGAACGCGAACCGCTGCGCCTGGGGCTGTGCCGGAGCTTCCGTCAAGGCAAATGGCTCGGCCGACGATCCTGCGTATGGTTCAATCGAGGGCAAGAAGGCGCGCGGCGGCGCCATCGGCGCCGCCGCAGCCGCAGTCGCGGTTTCAGGCTGGGCGCCCGCAGGCATGAAGGGATGAGCGGCGACCGCAAAATTCGCGATGGGCCGTGATTTCGAAAGCGCCTGGCGGATCGCATCGCGCGCGAAATCGTGCACGCACTGCGAATGGCGGAACCGCACTTCGATCTTAGCCGGATGAACGTTTACATCCACTTCGTCGCAGGGCAAGTCGATAAACAGCAGCGCTACAGGGAACACATCGGCCGGCAAGATATTTCGATACGCTTCGTGGATCGCATGCAGCAGCAGCCGGTCGCGCACCAGCCGCCGGTTTACGAAGACGTAAATGCCGTTACGATTCGAGCGCTGCACTTCAGGACGTGAAACGAAGCCGCGGACCGTAAACTCACCAGATCGGCTGGCGTCCTCCACCTCAGTTTCAGTAATCGCGGCGCGAATGGGGGCCGATACCGGAGCAATCTCCACCATTTCATCCAGGGTCTGCCGTCCAAAAACTTGATAGACGCGTTCGCGCAGAGTCCCAACAGGCTCGGCGTTCAGAATCTCCTGCGTCGGCGTCTTCAATACGAAATGCTTGTCGGGATTGGCGAGCGCGTAGTGCGTCACGAGCGAAGCCACATGCCCGAGCTCCGTCGTATCCGACTTCAGAAACTTTCTCCGCGCCGGAACGCAGTAGAAAAGATCGGCGACGCTCACCGAACTCCCCGGCGGAAGTCCCGCGGGTTTTACACCCACCAGCTTTCCGCCCGCAAACTCCACGCGCGTCCCCTGCTCCTCGCCCGCGACGCAGGTTTCGAGCAGCAGCCGTGAAACCGACGCGATCGAAGGCAAAGCCTCGCCACGAAACCCGAGGGTCGAGATCGAGAGAAGGTCGTCGGAGGTTCGCAGTTTCGAAGTAGCGTGCCGTTCGAACGCCAGCAGCGCATCATCGTGACTCATGCCGCAGCCGTCATCCGCGACGCGGATCATGCGCTTGCCGCCGGATTCGACCTCAACTCGCACCGAACGCGCGCCGGCATCCAGCGCGTTCTCGAGCAGTTCCTTTACGACTGATGCGGGGCGCTCCACCACCTCGCCCGCCGCAATGCGGTTGGCAATCGCCTCCGGCAGGATTCGTATTTTGCTCACGCGCTCATCTCGCGTTGATCGCCCGCGATGCTCCTATTTGGTCGCCTTCGCCTCTGAGGCGCTCGGGCGCACCGCGATCCCCAACTGCTCGAGTTGTTCCGGCTCGACTTCGGCGGGGGCATCGGCCATCAAATCCTGCGCTGCGGTGGTCTTTGGAAACGCGATCACCTCGCGAATCGACTTCTCGCCCGCGAGCAGCGCCGTCACGCGATCGAGCCCCAGCGCGATCCCCCCGTGCGGCGGAGTGCCGTACGTCAGCGCGTCGAGGAAAAATCCGAACCGTTGCCGCCGCTGCTCTTCATTCAAGCCCAAGAGCCCGAAGACACGCGCCTGCAATTCCTGGCTGTGGATTCGTATGCTCCCCGAACCGAGTTCGGATCCGTTCAGCACGAGATCGTAGCCTTTTGAGCGTACTTCCTGCGGCGCGGATTCGAGCTTGTGCACATCCTCTTCTCGGATTCCAGTGAACGGATGCTGCGCCGGAACCCAGCGCTTTTCGCTGAGGCCCCATTCGAAAAGCGGAAAGCCGGTGAGCCACAAAAATTCCCAGCGATTTTTCGGGATAAGATTCAGACGATCGGCCAGAGCGAGCCGCAGTTGCCCAGCGATCAATGCAGCCGCGTCGGTTCCCGGAATCTGCTCCGCCGCCGACACCGCGACGATCAGGTCGCCGGCTGCAGCTCTGGTGGCGCCGACGATATTCTGCACGCCGGCCGCACCCAGCACTTTTTCGAGCTGCGAACTTGTGCCCTCCGAGGTCACCTTGATCGTGTACAGTCCCCGCGCGCCGAGTCCCTTAGCCTGATCCGTCAATTCGTCAAGCTGCTTTCGCGAAAACGCAGCCGCACCGGGAGCGACCAGTGCGTGCACGCTTCCTTCAAGATGCAATTTCTCCTGCGCGGCCGCAAACTGCTCGGTCACATCCCGCAATTCCATCCCAAACCGCAGGTCCGGTTTGTCGATTCCGTAACGCCGGATAGCTTCGCGATATTCCATGTGCCGAAATGGCGCTTTCACTTCGATTCCTGCCACGGCACAGGCGCGCACCATCACTTGCTCGATCACGCCAAAGATCGTCTCCTGCGTGGGGAACGACATCTCCAGATCGAGCTGCGTGAATTCCGGCTGGCGGTCGGCGCGCAGGTCTTCGTCACGAAAGCAGCGCGCTAGCTGAAAATATCGGTCCAGCCCGCCGATCATCAGGAGTTGCTTGAACATTTGCGGCGATTGCGGCAGCGCATAGAACTGCCCATGATGAACGCGGCTGGGCACAAGGTAATCGCGCGCGCCTTCCGGAGTCGAGCGCGTCAGCATCGGCGTTTCGATTTCGTAGAAGCCGAGCTCGTTGAGCGTGCGGCGAATCTCCAGAAAAATTTTGTGCCGCAGCGCAATGTTTTGCTGCAGGTGTGAGCGTCGCAGGTCGAGATAGCGGTAATGCAGCCGCGTCTCCTCGCTCGCTTTCACCTGTTCTTCAATCACAAACGGCGGCGTCTTGGCCGTGTTCAGCAGGCGCAGTTCCGAAGCAAATACTTCCACCTCGCCGCTCGCCAGCTCCGGATTAGACTTCTGCCGGTGTGCCACGCGACCCTGCACCGCAATCACGTATTCCGAACGCAGTTCTTCGGCGCGCGCATGCGCTGCCGGCGCGAGTTCTTTATTGAAGACGATCTGCGCGATTCCGCCGCGATCGCGCAAATCAATAAAGATGATGTTGCCCAGGTCGCGCCACCCGTGCACCCAGCCCATCAGCGTCACTTCCTTGCCGGCGTCGGACGCGCGCAAATCGCCCGCATACTGTGTGCGTTTCCAGTTGCCCAGCAGATCGAGCGTGGCCATCACTGTTTCCTTGAATTCACGAGGTAGTCGAGCAAATCTCCCTGCGCAAGTTTCTTTTGTTCGCCGTCAGCCAGCCTCTTGACCGTGAACTGGCCGGAGGCCACTTCATCTTCGCCCAAAATCACGGCAAATCGCGCGCCTAGGCGGTCCGCCAGGCTCAGCGATTTTCCGAACTTCATCTCCTGCGCCGGCAATTCCACTGCAAGCTTATGCTCTCGCAGATTTCGCGCCAGCGCCACGGCCGCCGGATACGCCGCAGCGCCCATCCAGGCGATATACGCATCGAGGCCGCATTTTGCGGTCGCGCCTGCTTCCTGCAAAGAGAGCATCAGCCGATCTGTGCCGATCGCGAATCCTATGCCTTTCGTCGTGGCCGGACCGCCGAGTAGCTCCACGAGCCCGTCATAGCGCCCGCCGCCGCATACGGCATTTTGCGAACCGAGACCCGGCGCCGTAATTTCGAATGTCGTCCGCATGTAGTAGTCAAGCCCGCGAACCAGCCGCCAATTTTCTTCGTACTCGATCTTTCGCAACTCGAGTTGCCGTTTCAGCTCCGCGTAATGCGCTCGGCAGGCGTCACAAAGATGATCGGCGATGTGCGGCAGCTTGTCGATAATCGGCTGCTCTTCCGGCAGTTTTGAATCCAGCACCCGCAAGGGGTTCGTCTCGATGCGCCGCTGGCTGTCAGGACCGAGCTTGTCGCGAACTTTTTGCAATTCGCCGCGAAGCCGCTCGACGTAAGCCGGACGGCAGTTCTTGTCTCCGATGGAATTGATGTACAGCTTCGCCCCGTGCAGGTTCACCCGAGCAAAAAACGCCAGCAGCATTTCGATCACTTCCGCATCGAGCGCCGGATGATCCGAAGGCCCCAGCAACTCCGCGCCAATCTGATAAAACTGCCGGTAGCGTCCCTTCTGCGGCCGCTCCCGCCGGAACATCGGCCCAATGTAGTAAAGCTTCACATTTCCCGGCCGCGTCTGCATCCCATGCTCGATGTAAGCCCGCACCACTGACGCCGTCGCCTCCGGCCGCAACGAGACTATGCTGCCTAAATCAATCCTTTCAACGAGCCGCTTTGTCTCGGCGACAGCGTTATACAGATCGTCGGAGGTCTGAGGGAGGTTGCGGATCAGATTATCAAAATCAACCTCCGACCGTAACTTCACCAGCTGCATTAAAATAATTTCGTCCTTTTGATCTAACTCTCCCTCCGCGTGCGCTCGCTTCAGACGGCGGACGACCATGTCCAAGTCCGATGAGAGGCTAACAACGTCATCCGCATCGTTAAGATCAACGGCAAGCAATGCGCTGCGATCCTGCTCGAATCCGGGGACTGGATAATCCTCAAACGAATACATCTCCTTCGAGACGATATCCGTAGCGAGGCCCACCGATCGCGCAAAAAGCTCCGTCGGCTCGAAAATGGGTAGCCGGATTTCGCCATAACCATAGGAATGAAACACGCTGCGTGCGCCCTGCTCGACGCGATTCCACAGCGCCGATTCCGGCGGCAGGATATCCCGGACGCCCTTGATGGCCTGAAACTTGGTTGAAGCCATCGTCAGTAAGCCCTGGAAGGAAGTGGCGAGTGGCGAGTGGCCAGTGGCGAGTAGGAAGAGAGCTTCCGCTTCAACGCCACCAGCATTTTTTGCAGTTCATCTATCTCTTTGAGGGCAGGTTCGGCTTCCGTTTGCCGGAGAAAACTCAATTCGACGCTGAGGGCGAGCTGTGTATCCAACTCCGCCAGCGATCCCGCGGCAACTGAAAGAAATTGCAAAAACTCATTGGTGGTTTTTCTGGCTTGGCCTTCAGAGATATTTGACGGCACGGAGACTGCCGCCCTGCGCATCTGGGACGTGAGTCCGTATCTTTCTTCCGGGGGAAAACGCGCTGTGAGCTGATAAACAATTTTGGCCAAGGCCATTCCTTTTTGCCAGACAAGCAGCTCCTTGTAATGTTTTGGCTTCGGCAGCTCGGTCATTTCTCTTTGCTCGCCACTCGCCACTCGCCACTCGCCACTTCTTTCCTGTCGCCCGCCACTTCTTGCCTGTAAGTGTCCGCATACTCGACGTATCGGGCGGCATAGGCGTCGATGCCTTCGAGTTCCTTTGGCGTCAAGGTGCGCCGTAATTTACCCGGATGTCCCATGAAGAGGCTCCCGGGCGCGACCTTGGTCCCTTCGGCAAGCAGAGTACCCGCGGCAATGATCGAGCCGGCGCCCACCCGCACGTTGTTGAGCAGAATCGCGCCCATGCCGATCAGCACACGCGACTCAATCGTGCAGCCATGCAGGATGACGCCGTGACCTACCGTGACGTTTTCTTCGAGAATCAGCGGAAACTGATCCTTCATCACGTGCAGAACCGAGCCGTCCTGAATATTGCTGCGAGCGCCGATGCGGATCCAGTGCACGTCGCCGCGAATCACCGCTCCCGGCCAGACGCTGGCGTTTTCGCCGATGGTTACATCGCCGATCACAGTGGCCGCCGGATCGATATACGCTGACGCCGCGATCTGCGGCCAGCGGCCTCGGTAGCTGCGAATCAAAAGATCACCTCTGGTCTCATAGCATTACGCACACTCGCAGACGGCTCCGCCATCTCGAGCGGTTGGAACGTAAACAGACGAAGCTAGCACACGCGGAAGTGGCTGACAAGAAACCCCCCGCGCTGGAAGAGCCTACTCACATCGTATCCCCCTAGCGAGATTGAAATGCTTGAGTGAAAAGAGGCGGAGGGAGATGGAGTTGTTGTTGAAGGGGGCAGGGAGATGACCGCCGCCGCGGC